>ULQT01030211.1_pt1 | contig 80697 bp, 109 predicted proteins | sample 1954791 | NCBI WGS metagenome assembly ULQT01 (sample SAMEA4835663, study PRJEB28245) | human gut metagenome | biome: gut microbiome; material: fecal sample | place: Denmark | collected 2008 | reverse complement strand
GGAGTCCCTGCCCGCCGTATCGGTTGGGTATGCGAATGCGGCGCCCGATTGGATGCTTCGCTTACATGTTCGTGCGGGCGTAGGTATGAGGAAGAAAATGGAGAATTAAAACAAACATCAGCATTATGCAATTCAGAGATTTAAAAAAACAGTATCAAGTATTGAAGTGGGACATAGACGCCGCTATGGTAGACGTAGCGGCATCGAGTGCCTTTATTATGGGCAAACCCGTAAAAGAGCTTGAAAACGAGCTGGCGGAGTATGTAGGAGTGAAATATTGCATTTCGTGCGGCAACGGCACGGACGCGCTGACCCTCGCCCTGAAAGTATGGAACATCGGTGCGGGAGATGCCGTATTCGTGCCCGATTTCACTTTTTTCTCCTCGGCAGAGGTTATCTCACTGGAAGGAGCCACTCCGGTCTTTGTAGACGTAGACCGCGATACATTCAATATGGATGCCTCGGATTTGGAACGGAAGATTGCCTGTACCGTAGAAGAAGGCAGACTGACGCCCAAAGTCATCGTTACTGTAGATTTATTCGGTCTTCCCGCCAACTATCCCGCTATCCGTAAGATAGCCGATGCCCACCGGCTTTTCATTCTCGAGGACGGTGCGCAAGGATTTGGGGGTATGATAGGCAACAAGCGTGCATGCAGTTTCGGCGACATCTCTACCACCTCCTTTTTCCCCGCCAAGCCTTTGGGCTGTTACGGCGACGGCGGAGCGGTGTTCACCGACAACGACGAATGGGCTGCGCTGGCAGATTCTTACCGGGTACACGGCAAAGGCATGTTCAAGTACGATAACGTCCGTATCGGCATGAACTCGCGCCTGGACACCCTGCAAGCCGCTATCCTGAAAATAAAATTCAAAGCCTTCCACGAATACGAGTTGCGGGACATCAACAAAGCCGCTGCCCTCTACACCGGCAAGCTGAGCGGCAAGGTAAAGACCCCTGTCGTTCCCGAAGGCTACTATTCGAGCTGGGCGCAGTACACTATCCGCTTGGATAGCAAGGAAGAACGCGACGCGCTCCAAGCCCGCCTCAAAGAGCAAGGCATCCCGTCCATGGTCTATTATCCCACCCCTATGCACGGGCAAACCGCCTATAAAACATTGAATGTTCCTGACGACTGTTGTCCCGTAGCCCGGGAACTTTGTGATACCGTGCTGTCGCTTCCCATTCATCCCTACATCACGGAAGAAGACATAGAAACCGTTTGCAGCCACATCTGACCGGCTGCACCGGACACTTGTCCCGGCAGCAAAATCACAATTCATCATTCATAAATCCTAACTCCTGTATCCCTTGCCTTTCTCCACTTTCCGCCGTCATACGGTAATCATCTTTCTCGATTTGTTCATATCCCTGTTCTCCTTCTGGCTGGCACGCTATTTCGGTGACCTGCCACGTTGGTACTGGTTGGTGCTGTCGGCCGTTATTTGGGTAGCTTTGGGCATCGTATCGCGGAAGCTGCAATTCGGTTCCTACAAAAGAATACGTTACGCGGTTTCGGGTATCTTTGCCCTGGACATTCTCTCCGGGCTGTTCCTTTACACCCTCTACCGCCATTGCGTGCCCGGCTACGAGTACGATAATTCCATTATCCTCGCTACCGGCATCATCATCGTGCTCGAATGGGGGCTGTACTATTCCGTAAGGAAATTAGTCTACCGCAAAATTCCCTATTTCTACGAAGAACCCCTGCTGGACGATGTTACGGAGGTGGGAATCAATACCGGAATGGAGCAGGCGGATTTGCTGAAGAATGCCGATGTAACCCGGCTGTTGAGCCTCACGCACGAGGCGGAAAACAGCGCGGAAGTACTTCGGCGGGTGCAGCAGGACGGCAGGGCGTTCTCGCCCGATACGGTGGTTATCGATTCGCGCAATCCGGAAACGGTGCTTGCCCATAAAGTGCGGCTGCCCCGGTTCATCATCCACCGGCGTTCGCTGAACGAGGTAAGACATATCAACACACTCCTTTCTTACAGCAACTACTGCCTGGAGAATGGAGGGCTCGTAGCCTGCCATTGCACCACTTCGGGCATACGCCGGGAGAAAATCATGCGGCAGAATCCGGTCATTATCAACCGTATCCTCTTTTTTATGGACTACTGTTGGCATAGGGTCATTCCGAAGCTCCCGTTTACGAAAGAGTTTTACTACTGGGTAACGAAAGGTAAGACACGTGCCCTTACCCGTGTCGAGGTCTTGGGGCGATTGTACCGTGCCGGCTTCGACGTGCTGCACGAGGAAATCGTACACGGAGAATTCTACGTTATCGCCGCGAAGGTAAAGGAACCTATCCGCGATGACCGTCCCTCCAACGGGGTGCTTATCCGCCTCAAGCGGGTAGGCAAGAACGGAAAATTCATCGGCGTGTACAAGTTCAGGACGATGCATGCCTATTCGGAGTATTTGCAGCCTTACATCTACAAGCAGGAGGGATTGTGCAGCGGCGGAAAGATAGCCGACGATTACCGGGTGAACGCCATAGGCCGTTTTCTCCGGAAAACATGGCTGGACGAGCTGCCCATGCTGCTCAACTGGGCAAAGGGAGATTTGAAGCTGGTAGGCGTCCGCCCGCTCAGCAACCATTACTTCAGCCTTTATTCCGAAGAGCTCCGGGAACTGCGCATCAAGGCGAAACCGGGTCTTGTACCGCCCTTCTACGCCGATATGCCCGTCACCCTGGCCGAAATACAGGAAAGCGAACGCAGATACCTGGAACTCTATTTCAAAAGCCCTTTCCTCACCGACTGGCGCTACTTCTGGAAAGCATTCCGCAATATCGTGTTTCGGGGAAAGAGAAGCAAATAAGGTTGGATGAAGTTCACCATAAATCACACCTCTCCGTACTCCTCCTTCGCATCGAAGCACGGGCAACTCTTGCGGACGGAGCGGCTCAGTTGGTAATGACCTAAGATGAGGGCGGTGGGGTAGTCGGTTTTCAGTTGCCGCAGGAGGTCGAGCAGGGAACATTTCTGGGCATACGTGCGCGTGTCGGCGGGACATCCCCGTTCGTTAAGACCGCCTTCGTAGCAGATACCGATGCTCTTGTCGTTCCAACCCGTGGCATGGGCGCCGATTTGGTGTACGGGGCGGCAGATGTGTACTTCGCCGTCGCGGGTGATGTAGAAGTGATAGCCGATGCTGGCAAATCCGCGTTGCAGATGACAGCGGCGCAGGGCATCCACCGGGAAATCACGGTCGTAACGTGTTGCGCTGCAATGAACTACCAGGAGGCGTACCTCCCGATAGTTCTGATAGAAACTTCCGGCTCTCATCAGGTCAGCTCATGCAAGACGTGATACCGAAAACACCTGCTAAGGCAGTGGCTACTGTGATGATTACTTTGAGGACGACGCCCCATACCGATTTTGATTTTGTGCTCATGTTGTTTGGTTTTAATGTAAAAAATAAGTAATTGATAATGAAAATAAAACGATGATAAAGTAATGATAAAACAATGGTGAAACAATTAGGGAAAGCGATAAAAACGATAGAGTGAAGCAAAGGCGGCAAAGCAGTAAGGCAACAGCTTTTTACCGCCCCGCCGCCTTAAGGGAGCGTTATCCTAACGGATTTTCTTCCTCTCCGTCATTACCGCCGGGCTTGTTTCCACCGCCGGACTCACTGCCGTCCACATTGTATTTGTAAGCCTCTTTCAGTTGACCTTCCAAATTAATCTGGGCGTTGCTCAATTCGCCCGTGGCGCGTGCACGGAGTTTCAGACCTTTCACATTGTCCGCCAGCGTAAAGGCGGCAGCCGAGGCAGCACCCTTTTTGCTCACGATGCCTACGGAGAAAATGGCGAGGTCGTCCAGCTTTACGTTTTTGCCGTCCAGGATAAGCTCTTTGGTGCAGGAAATCATGTCGGTCAGCACCCCCTTAATCAGCCCCTCCGAATAGGGCGTGTTATGGTTAGCCATATGCTTGGCGAGCCTTTCGGTATCGAAAGTGTCCTCAATCAGCGGACGTGCATACCACAGTCCTTTCAACGGGCTTTTTTCGCCGGTCATTTGATACTTTTTGTAACGAATCATAATCTTTTGTTTTTTTTAGTTCACAATTAAAAAATCCTATATCCTTGTTGCAACAATACGAAGATACGACATAGCATAAGGGCATTTATCACTTTTCGTCCGTTACGGTTCGTTACAGTACGTTATATACGGATATAACGGCTGTGGTGTGGAGATATTTCCGTATCTTTGGCTTATATAAAAACAAAGAATTCAAAGGATATGGAAACTTTCAAAATACGTACATACGGGCGCACGGAGCTCGCCCAGCTCTACTGTCCGGGACTTTGCCCGCAAGCCGCCTTCCGCAAGCTGAACCAGTGGATAGATTTCCACCCCACACTGCGGGGCAGCCTCCATGCACTGGTAACCTCGGACAAAACGCGGACATACACGCCGGCGCAAGTACGGCTCATAGTCGAGGCGCTGGGCGAACCATAAAAAACTCCTCCTCCCCAAAAGCAGGCAGTATAGGGAACGGAATCGCCTGTACAAGACAACGGAACGGGAGGGAAGCCGGGAATTTGGCAACAGAGATTAAGGTACGACAGTATAGACCTTTAGCATCGTAACATAGACCTTTAGCCACACAGTATAGCTCTTTAGTCACACAGTATAGCTCTTTAGCGCCGCAGTACAGCCCTTTAGTTTCTCGACAGCTCCACCACGCGATAACCCCGCTTTCCGTTCAGCCTTGTCAGTTCGAAGCCCGCCTGCTTCATCACAAGCCCTATCTTTACGGGGCTGAGGTAGTGCTTCACGGCAGAGTTTATGCGACTCAGAATATCGGTGGTAGATACGAACGTACCTTTTTCGCTCGGCAAGGGGTGGCGGTAATAAGCCTGTATCAGTTCGCGCTCCATGCTGGGCACTTCGAAATTGCGGTTGTGCAGGTTTACGAGCTTTATCTCCTTGTCCTCGAACCAATAGCGCATGCCGCCTTTCCAAAGCGCATACGTCTGCGAGTACACCCCCTCGTAATCCACGGGATGCGTATAAGGATTGTCTATGCTGCTGATTTCGAACGGCAGCCAGCGGCGGTTGCCCGTAAGGTCTGTCAGGAACTGCACGTTGTTGGTGGTTCCGCACAGGCTGGCAATGTGGGCGCGGTGCTCCTTATAATGCGCGTAAGCCATTCGCTCGTTCACCACCTTCTGGGTAGTCATCGCCTTAATCTGGTTCAGCTCCGACGCCCCCAGCTCGTCTATTTCTTCCATGCAAATAAAGACGAATTCCGCCAGCGAAAACATATCGTCTTTGGTAATGCGGTTATTGTTGGACTTGATGTAAAAATAACGTTGCAGCGCAGGCGGCAACAGCTTGTTGAGCTAGGTAGTCTTGTAGCTGCCCTGAGGCCCAATCAGTATGAAAATCTCGTGGTTCACCGTTTCCCGGTCGAAAAGGGAGGCAATGGAGGCTACGAGCCATTTCTTGAAGTAACCTTCGAATACGGACTGCTCGCTCTTTACGTGCACCGTAGCGGCAAGCCGTCCGATATGGTCGGTCACCCCGTCCCAGGGTTTCAGCCCTTCGAAGTAGTCGGTAAAAGGATTGAACAAAACAGTATATTCCGAGTTCAGTATGGCACGGATATCATTGATACGCACGGTCTTTCCCTGCTTGCTCATACGGCTCCATAGGGTGTTGACGAAACGGTCGTCTATCTCCGTATATTCCCCTTCGGCGCCGTCCGCTCCGGCAGCAGCCGTCTCGCATTTCCCGGTAGCCTCATTGTACCGGAAACGGGCTTGCGTGTCGAGGAAATGTTCGATGTCTTCCACGCTGGCAAATCCGTCGTTGCCGCCGGCATTCGGTTCCCGTCCGTGCAACGGACGGGAACCGTGCTCCTCGGTGCGCTGGTAACACGACCGAAAGACGGCGGTTACATCCCCGTCGTAGTCGGCAAAGCGTTTCACCGCCCACTGGGTAGCGCTGGTTTGCGCCACTCCGTAAGCGTTGAGCAGATACCCCATACGCATGATATATTGGTTGCGCTGGTGTGCCTCGTAAACGATGCCCTGTCCTGCCAGCTCGCCGGCTACCGCAGCAACCGCTTTCTCCAGCCGCCTGTTGCGGACAGAGGGTTTGGCGGGCTGCTCTTTCTTGTCGCCTTTCAGTTCGACGGGCATGGCAACGGCATCAGGATTGAAATAGACATCAGGGTCGTGCGCCAGTCCGCTGAGCCTCGTGATATTCTTACATTTCAGGTCGCATTCGCAACCCAGCAGGCCGGCATAATAGCGGTTGCCCTGCTCGAAGATTTTGGAATAGATTTTCCGGTTCTTCTCCGGAGTGGCCGTCAGGCAGTCCGTACGGTAGATAATGCGAAGCCCCGTACCGCTGATAGTGGTGTAGGACAGCGGCGTATGCTTGTCGGCGCGGACACGTCCGATAAGTTCCGGCAGGCGGTCGGCGTCGATATGGTCGATGTCTGCCAGCGCCAGCGAAGTCCAGCCCGTGATGTTCTCTGCCTGCTTGCCGTCTCCGAAGCACACGGCAACGGCAAAACACGGGCAGGCGGCTTTCTCCCATGCAGCGGCAGCCCTTTGCCCGTTATGGCTGTAATAGCGGTGTTTCTCGGTGCGGTCGCGCACCAGTGCATCGTTGCGGATAAGGTTTACGATTTCCTGTAACGTGCTGTCCTGCGGATGTGTATCCGAGTAACCTTTGAAAAGGCTGATTGAAGTTTCTTTCATTATTGTCGTTATTAGGGTTTTACGGAGTGAAGTTCCGAATAAAGCGCCGGATACGGAAAATGGAGGTTCCCGCATGTGGGAACCGGACAGATGATATATTAACATTATTAACTTTTAAAAACATTTATAGATGACTCAAAATCTAAATCCGGAATTCGTCCACTTGGAGCTCGGTGACTACCTAGAACTGTTCCAGAACACGATTCCTGTAGGTGGCAAACGCCTGAGCGACAAAGAGATTTGCCGTAAAATCTCGATGAGTCCCCAGACCTATGGCAAGGTAAAAAGGGCGAAAGTTTAAAACTGAGCCAGTATTACAGCGTGTTCCGCATCTACCGGGAAGAGCTGAAAAATCACCCCGCAGAACTGTGTAACGTATTGACAGAGTTGGACTTACGGCTCGGGGCGGACTATATGCGACTGCATGTTCCCCGCCCGTAGTTGACAGGTTGCCAGCCATATTTCCAACTTTTACAGGGGTATGTGTTTTAAAATTGATAAATGTAATCGTTACATTTATCAATAAATTCTCGCGCGCGTAACGAAAAGTTATAAAAAAGGTGGCAACCTGTCATATCCGCCTCCGGATTATGCAATAAAAAGAAATATCCGCTATCGTTTTTCTCCGCGACTAAGTCCTGGAAATGCTTAAGAAAGAGCGCAATAACCTACGCGGCATTTACCTTTACTGCTGCGGCAAGTGCAGGATGGCCCTGGAACGCTCCGCCTACCTAATACACGAGATTTTCCATTATAACGGCAACATCTCGGTTTTCTGTCTGATGGATGGCAAGCGTTTCGTGATGATTGAGGAATCGGACTTTATCGTGAGCCGTATCCGGAACAGCCACAGCTGCGAGGAGAGGACAGACGAATACGTGAGGTATGATGTAGGCCGTACGGTTGCGGAAGCCGATATCGAAAGGTGGAAGGGGAGGATTGAGAACAGAGAAACCAAAGTCGAATTAATGGGTAAACTGACCAAAGAACAGTTTTCTGCTTTAAAAGATTGCTTGAAAGAGTCGAAGATGACAAAGAGGCGCTTTAAGAAAATGCTATAAATTTTGAACGTGTAATAAATAAAAAGGAGATAGGTTCATTTAACTCCTTAACCATATCCTTATATATTTTTCAATGCCCGAATCATTGAAGCAAAAAGCCATATCAGGAATGATATGGAATGCGGTAGAACGCTTTGGCTCGTCATTTTTCTTATTTGTTTCCAACCTTGTATTAGCCCGTTTACTGTCTCCGGATGATTTCGGATGTATCGGTATGCTGTTGGTCTTTATCAGCATATCCGACGCTATCGTCGACGGTGGCTTCGGAAGTGCGTTGATTCAAAAGAAAAATCCAACTGCAACAGATTACTCGACAGTGTTTTATTGGAATCTGGGTTTATCATTTGTGTTGTATGCAACGTTGTTTTTAACATCTCCTTTGATAGCTGACTTTTATGAGATTCCTTTGCTGAGCGATATATTGAAGATACAAGGTATTATTCTCGTAATAAATGCTTTAATGCAGGTACAGCAGAATGTATTGAGAAAGAAACTGGCATTCGGACGAATCGCTAAAATTAATTTGAGTTCCGTTATCTTCGGTACTTCGGTAGGAATTTTATTCGCTTATTGGGGGGCAGGAGTATGGAGCTTAGTTGCAAAATTACTTGTTACAGGAATAGTACAGTGTTTGGCATATTGGAGATATAACCGTTGGAGACCGTTATGGGTATTTGACTGGCAGTCTATTACCGGCTTACTGAATTTCGGTAGTTTCATGTTTTTCAATTCGATATTGAATCGCCTTTATTATAATGTACTTTCATTGATTATCGGGAAGTGTTTCTCACCTATGGAATTGGGGTATTATACTCAAGCCGGAAAGTTGCAGGATGTACCGCGGAACTGTATTTCTTCGGCTGTTATAAATGTGACTTTCCCTATCTTTTCGGGTATCCAAGATGACATAGCAAGACTAAAAAATGCTTTTTCAAAATGTATCAGGTCGATAGCATTCGTTTATTTTCCAATGGCGATGATTCTGATTATAGTAGCACGACCATTGATTACCGTTTTGTTTACGAGTAAGTGGCTTCCGATGATTCCCTATTTTCAGCTTCTTACTGTCGCCGGTTTACTGACAACTCTGTTCGAAACTCATACGAATGTCATCAAATCTTTAGGAAAAAGTAAGGGAGTCTTTATTTTAGAATTTGTACTTAGGACGATAGGGCTGATTATTATTGTTATCAGCATTAAGTTTGACATGATTGGCCTACTTATAGGATATACGTTGTCTCAGTTCTTGTTTTATATCGGAGCTTCCATGTATGTGGGAAAACTGATTCACTATGATTTTAGAGCCCAATTCGGAGACCTTTTCCTTACATTATTCATTGCGGTATTACCAGCAATTTTTGTTTATTTGGCATCTTCCTTTTTCATTGTTGCACCTGTTTGGCAGGTTATTATCCAGGCCTTTGCTTATATTGCCATGTACGTTCTTTTTTCTAAACTGTTTAAAATTAAAGAGTTTGACTTTTACTGTTCGAAGTTAAAGACATTGATTATAAAAAAAATGTAACCCCATTTATTTATATGATACCTAAAATTATTCACTACTGTTGGCTTAGTAATGACCCTTACCCGGATAAAATAAGGAAGTGCCTGGAAAGCTGGCACCGATACTTACCGGATTATAAATTTATTCTATGGAATAGGGATAGCTTTGATATTGACTCTGTAACTTGGACTAAACAAGCCTTTGAAAGAAAAAAATATGCCTTTGCAGCAGATTATATTCGAATATGGGCATTAAAGAATTACGGAGGTATATATTTGGATTTAGATGTGGAGGTTCTAAAAAAGTTCGATGATTTATTGGAACTGCCATATTTTATAGGTATAGAAAGATACGAGTTAACCAATACAGTGGAGGCTGCGGTATTGGGGACTGAAAAAAATCATCCTCTTTTTTCTATGTTGTTGAGATATTATGAACAACGGTCTTTTATATCGAATAATGGAGAAATGGATACTACGCCCTTACCGGTCATAATAATGAAATGTTTTAAAGAATATAACTATCAGGTAAAAAGAATCAAGGATATAACGCAATTTGATTTTTCAGATAAAGTTGTGTCGGTATTTCCGCATTATTATTTTTCTCCGAAGGATAATAGAACCAATAAGATTCGGATTACCCCCCAAACGTATTCAATTCATCATTTTGAAGGGAGTTGGACTGCAAAAGAGAAAAAAACTTTTCCGTATTTACTAAAGCGGATTGTTGGTGATAGCATCTATTACTCACTTCTTGCAGAGCCGTATTTTAGGATAAAAGACTTTCTGAGGAAAACGATAGGGACAGATAAATTAAGATAAAATTGTATGAATAATACGGTTCTAAAGCATGTAATAAGTATTGCCTATGTACTCATTTATATCGGGGCGAACCCTAACATCTTTGCGGGGAATGCCATTGTTCTGCTATTTTTCTTTTTTTATGGGCTTACTGTTGCGATTGAAAGCAAACAAAGGTTCGATGCTATCATATTAATTCCTATTTTGGTATTTGCTTTGATAAATTTTATATCAGTACTGAAATGGGGAGGTCTGTCCGTGGAGTTCTTAAGTAATTATGTAGGATATAATATCCGATTCCTAACAGCTTATTTCTTTTTAAAATATGTCATCGCCAATTTCTTTTCTTTTTATGATAAGACCGTATACATTCTTGCTTTAATAAGCGTTCCGTTTTGGTTGGTACAGTTATTTGATTTTTCCTTTTTCCATGATTATCTGAACTTTATAAATTTAACGGTCGATGATGATTCAAGGGAACGTTGGAGTTTCCTGGTTTATACAGCATATCCCTCGTGGGTGACAGATGGTTTATTGAGGAACAGTGGATTTACTTCCGAACCCTCATTCTTCGGCTTTATACTATCTTTTTGGATATGTTTACGCCTAACGAGGAATAATATAAAAATAGATAGGAAAATGTGGATAGTAATGATTATCGGACTGTCAACACTTTCAACGACCTATTTGATTAGTCTGATTATGATATTTGCATTCGTTGCATTCAATCAGAAAAAGGTGTCTTATAAGGTTTTAAGTATATTAGGAGTAGGAATTTTCTTGCTTTCCTTCTATGCATCATCATTCGGAATGAAGAAAATAAATCTAATTGTGGATGATGTAAAAACAAAAGAGATTTCCGATTATGATTTTCTCGTTGAAGGGCAAAATGTTAGCCGAATACCTAATTTTTTAGTTACTAAAAGTAATGTTTACAAATGGCCTTGGGGATATGGTCTGAATGATAATGGTTTATTGAAAACAAGTAGTGGAGTTGTAATAAAGGGGTCAGGTTCGTTACTGAATAATTGTATTCATTGGGGAGTCTCTTTTTTAATCTTTTTTCCTATACTTATCTGGCGATTTTGGAGAACTTTAAAACATGACTTGTCTTTGTTTAGCCGCATATTATTACTCATGATGACCTGTGCTTGGTCATTTTCGAGTATAGAGTTTAAAGACCCACTGTTTTTTGTGATTATATGTATCGGATTGATGCAATACGTGCCGGTTTCTATTCCGATTATCATTAGTGAAAAGATAGGAACAATCCATTTACGGTATAAAAGTTATAATTGGAGTGGATTTTGTAATATGTTGAAGTTGTTTTTTTATAACAATCGGATTACTTAAATGAAACATTATAACAGTATAGACCTCTTGAAGTTTTTCATGAGCTTTTTCGTTGTGGCAATACATACTGATTATGACCATACCTTTTTTACAGGGTTTATTTGCCCATTGGTAGTACCCATGTTTTTTGTTCTTTCAGGCTTTCTGTTACAGAAAAAAATGAGTGTGTATATTTCTTGTGGTAATAGCAATTGTGTGGATTGGACAATTAATATGTATATAGTCAAATTGCTAAAACTGTATTTCTTATGGACGGTATTATATTTACCATTGACTTTTTATGGCTCATGCATAATTGAGGGTAATAGTTTAGTAAGAGCATTTGCAATCTTTTGTAGAAATGTCATATTTGTCGGCGAGAACTATATGAGTTGGCCTTTATGGTATTTGTTGGCTTTGGTTTGGGCTTCGTTTATTGTAAAAATATTAATAAAGTGGAAATTTACAATAGAATGGATATTGACTTGCGGACTTTGTTTTACAATAATTGGTTGGGGGATAAATAATATTTTGCAAGTAGAACATATGGATGGTATATGTGGAAATTTTATATATGTGTATGAAAAGATTTTTTCTACTACGAGAAACGGCTTATTTGTTGGTTTTGGATTTGTTGCTGTTGGGCTTTTTTTGAGTAAGTGGCAAGATTTTTTTTTGAAACATTTTGCATGGGCTTTTTTTATGACATTAGTATCTGCAATTGTCTATTTGTATGGCTTGCCTTTCTCTAAACATTTACTTTGTTTTTGCACTTTACTTATAGTAATTTCGATAAAGCTACCTGATAGGAATTCTTTTCCATGGTATAGGAAAATGAGTACTTTAATTTATTTTTCCCATATGTTTTTCGTGGCAATTTTAATACACTTTTTTCCGGAAATTCATACAGGTTTGCCGCAGTTTGTATTAGCGGCTATTTCGGCTTTTGTTTTTAGTTACATTGTGATACGGTTAATGGAAATACCCAGCTTCTTTTTTCTGAAAAAACTTCTCGGATAGTCGAATAATTGATATGCCTACTTTAAAATTATAAAAACTAATAACATGAAAGTATTATTGATAGCTAACTATAAATCAAGTATTGGTGGCATATCCGGACAGGTTGAACTGTTATATAAAAAACTTTTGAAAGAGGGGGTTACTGCCCGAATCTTTTCAATGAAGTATAATTCTTTTGTTAGATTATTCCTGCCATTAAGGTTGATATTTGTCGGTTATAGATATGACGTTTTCCATATTCATGCCTGTTCCCATTGGGGGTTCTTGCCGGCAATAGCAGGAATCATGATAGGTAGATTGTTAAATAGAAGAATTATTTTAACTTATCATGGTGGAGAAGCAGATGTTTTTTTTAAAAGGCATCCAGTATTGGTGAATTATTTTTTACGTAAAACAGATGTAAATATCGTATTATCCGGATTTATAGCTTCTATATTTGAAAAACACCGTATACCTTACCGGATTGTTTCCAATATCTTAGAGTTAGATAACAAGTATTTTAGAGAACGTACTGCCGTTCGTCCTTGTTTCATTAGCATTCGTACACTTTCGCCGACTTATAATATAGGATGTATTATCAAAGCTTTTGAAATTGTACAGAAACAAATACCTACATCCGAACTGTATATTGTCGGAGACGGATGCAGCAGGAAAGAATTGGAGTTTATGGTTGAGCAAAAAGGTATAAAGAATATATGCTTTTGTGGGCATGTGGATAATTGTGAGATATACTCCTATCTTAATAAAGCCGATATATTTATTTCTTCTCCGGTAATCGATAACCAACCGATGTCTGTCTTGGAAGCATTTAATGCAGGTTTACTAGTTATATCGAGTAATGTGGGAGGTGTACCGTATATGATAGAAAATGGTAGGACAGGATTACTATTTGAAAGTGATAATTTTATTGAGCTATCGGGAAAAATGCTTTGGGCAGTGAATAATCAAGAGAGGGTATTAAAGATGACGAGAGAGGCTTATAAAAGTCTATCTTATTATTCGTGGGAAAATATAAAATCCAATCTATTATTATTTTACGAAAAATGACGTTTTGATATAAAGCATTTATAGTGCGTGAAATTTGACATATAATAATTATTAGAAGTTGTTTAATAGAAATATGCTTATGAGTTTATATAGTAAAATAGACAGGTATGTACTATTACCTGTTGCGGCTAAAATACAAAAAAGCGACATATTAAAGGAATATGTACGTCTAAAACGGACTGATTGGTATTCTGAGGAACAATTGATGAATTTGCAAAATGAAAAATTGAAGCGTTTAATTCATCATTGTTATATGAATGTCCCTTATTACACCAAACTTTTTGATAAACTTAATTTAAAACCAGAAGACATAAAATGCCGTGCTGATTTAGCAAAACTTCCGATTTTGACAAAACAGATAATCAGGGATAATTATGACGATATGATTAGTTTGGATGTTTCTCAACGCAAAGCTCATAAAGAAACCTCTGGTGGAAGTACGGGAATACCACTAAATTTTATGACGGATAAGGCAACATGGGGAATCAGGTGGTCATCTTCATTCAGAGCCTGGGAGTGGTATGGTTTTTCTTTAGGTGAAAAAATTTTCACACTTGGTGGTAATTCATTGGTAAAGACAAAGGCAGAGAGGAATAAACTTACTAAAAAAGATATTTTTGATAAGTTTATAATGAATAATTTAAAGTGTGATTGTTCGGATATGTCTAATAAGGGGATTCGTAAGATTTATGAAAAATTGATGAATTATCATCCAAAAGTTATTCGTGGCTATCCGGCAGCTATTTATAATCTAAGTAAGTTCATAGAAGAAAATAAATTAGCTATTCCTAAAATTCGTATGGTGTTGACAACAGGAGAAATGTTATTACCACAACACCGATACACTATACAAAAAGTATTCCACGTACCTGTATATGACCAATACGGAGCAGGAGACGGAGGAGTAGTATCCCATGAATGTTATATGCACGAAGGATTACACATAACCGAGGAGCAGTGTATAGTTGAAATAGTAGATAAAGGAGGTAATATAGTAAAAAATGGAAATCCAGGATTTGTGATAACAACCGACTTAAATAATTATGTGTTTCCTTTTATCCGATACCAGATAGGAGATATGGCAACAATAAAAAAGCAAAAATGTTCGTGTGGACGTTCCTCTCGCTTGATAGAACATATCGTAGGTAGAACAGGGAAAACTTTGTTTAATAAACAAGGTCACCCCTTTACCTCTATAGTTATAGATAATATGATGTTTAAAAATATGGATTACCATAAAGCAGAACATGCAGAGCTTTATCAAAAAATAGACCAATTTCAAGTCCGTCAAGATAGTTCGGGAGATATATGTATACTGATTAAACCTAAAAACGAAAATGAGCCCATATCCACATTTGATTATGTAGTTGATAATTTTGCTAAAAACTTTCCGGATTCAAAGATTGAACTGAATTTTGTTGCAGAAATTCCTAAAATGCCTTCTGGAAAGGATGATTATTGTGTTTCGGAATATGACTTTTCTGGAAAATAAATTTTATTATATCTAAAATTATAAGATACATATAAAAAGAGAAGTGGTAGTTATTTTTTGCAAAACACCTATCACTTGCTCGTTATGTTTTGTTGTATTAAACACAGAGATTGTATTAGAAACAGAAGGGAAGGTACTATTTATCAAAAATAAGTGTTCACCGCAAACTCGAATTGTTCCATAAATATTCTCTTAAAAGCAGAAATGTTATTTTGTTCATAGAAAATAAGCATTGCTTTTTTGTAATCGATAGAATCGACAGTCCTGAACGAAATGGGACAATATGAATTGGCAATCAGCAATGAGTTGCTTACGATACGTGCAGTTCTTTTGTTGCCGTCGGTAAATGGTTGTATGTATGATAATAGAACCAGTGCTAACAATGCTTTCTCAAAAACGCAGGATTTGGCGTTAATCAGTTTACAGGTATCCTGCATCGCTTCCCTGATTTGAAATTCGTTGTCGAGCGGACGATAGTTAGTGCCGGTGATGCCGACACGACGGGAACGGATATTCCGGTCTACATTCAAATTATCGGTCAGAATACTATGAATGTCTTCGATATGGCTTATGGTTAGGGTCTCTAAATAATCCGGTTCTTGAAGTATGAATTTTAAGGCTTCTTTATGATTGAGCAGCATAATGGCTTCTTCCTTGCTTTTGCCTTTTGCTTCTTCACGTTCGGTCAACAAGCGTTCTGTTTCAAGCAAGGAGTATGTATTGCCTTCTATCTGTGAGGATTTCCAGCTTAAGTCTATGCCTAACCGCTCCATTTCTTTAGCATATTCGAGGGGGGACAATTGGGATATATTCTTTGTAAATGTTGCTTGCAAACCGTTTAAATGATGAAGTTCTTCATCGGAAAACAGAATGACACGAGGTAATATATTCTGAATCAATTCGAAATTGAATCCTTGCTGTATGGTACGTTCATCGATTTCTTTCTCAAAATAAGTGTCGATATCAAACGTCATCAGCACATGGGCTTGCGGAGTAATGCTATACTTCGTGGCTTTTCCTTTTCCGGTGACATGAATAAGCTTCTGTTCCACAGCTTCGGATATTGCCCGTTTAAGGGTGGCGGGACTTGCTTTGATTGCAATACCGTCGGTAATCTCGCTTCTGGAAGATTCTGGATGATAATGAAGGTATTCAAGTATTTCGCTATGCAATTTCATGATGATATAGTGTTGATTCGGCTCAAATATACGATAAAAATTAATAAATACAGCTCAATGTGAGCCGAAAAACCGGAATTTAAGAGGAATCATGAGCCGAATGAGTGATTTTATTCTGTTTTGTACCAAATATGCTAAAGTAAAATGAATGATATAGTAATTGATAAAAGGATATATACATAATAGGGCTAATTTGCTGCTAACAAGTATGATGTTAGTTTAAATAAGTCAGACAATATTATATGAAATATTTAGAATAGTCAAATTATAAAAGATAGAATAATGAACATTTCATTTTTTGGATTAGGTTATGTAGGGTGTGTAGGCATGGGATGCTTAGCGCAGAATGGGCATAAGGTTATCGGGGTAGATATTTCTCCTGAAAAAATAAAAAATATAAATGAAGGAATACCTACAATTGTGGAAGTGGGAATAGGCGAAATCATCAAAGAACAACATTTACAAGGGAGAATCAGTGCTACACATGACTATATGGAGGCTGTGAAAGAAAGTGATATCTCTTTTGTATGCGTAGGTACTCCTTCTACTAACAAAGGACATTTGGACTTGAGTTATATCTATCAGACTGCTAAAGAAATAGGAGAGGCCTTGAAAGAGAAAAACGGGTTTCATGTTATTGTTATCAGGTCAACCGTATTTCCCGGTACGAATAAAAAAGTAAGCGAAATAATAGAAGGAATATCCGGAAAAACGAGGAATGTGCATTTTGCTGTTGTATCTAATCCTGAATTCCTAAGAGAAGGAACAGCCGTAAAGGATTACATGAACCCACCGTTGACTGTAATAGGTACGGATTGTGAAAAGGCACGGGATATTATGACGGAGTTGTATGCTCCTATGGCTGCACCCCTCGAAATAGTCCCTATAGAAGTTGCTGAAATGATAAAGTATGTAAACAACTCTTATCATGCTCTCAAAGTGGTTTTTGCTAATGAAATAGGAAGGATATGCAAATCGTGTGGAATTGATTCGCATGAGGTGATGCGTATTTTCTGTATGGATAAGCAGCTTAATATCTCTCCTTACTATTTTAAACCGGGATTTGCATACGGCGGCAGTTGTTTGCCTAAAGACTTAAAGGCTTTGAAAACAATGGCTCATGATTTGTATGTGGAAGCTCCGGTTTTGAATGCCATAGAAAACAGTAACCAATATCATATAGAAAATACCATAGAATGGATTCAAACTATAGGATATAAGAAAATCGGTGTATTAGGATTGAGTTTCAAAGCGGGAACGGACGATATGAGAAATAGTCCTATTATAAATGTAATAGAAACATTGCATGGTAAAGGGTACGAGATTAAAATCTATGATAAAAATGTTTCTCTGGCTCGTTTGATTGGGAAAAATAAAAGTGTAATTACCGAAAAACTGCCACATCTGAATAGTATGTTACAGGACGATATGGAGTCTTTGGTAAAATGGGCAGAGATTATCATTATTGCTAATAGTGACGAGGCTTTTAAGGCTATAAAAATAAGAAAAGGGCAAACGGTAATTGACCTGGTCAGGATAAAGGAATTGGAGGGTGAGAATGGTTATAAAGGAATCTGTTGGTAGGAAAAAGGTACATGTATGGTTTGATATATGCCATACTCCGCAATACAATTTCTATAAGAATCTTATTATTCGTTTGGCTGAAGAAGGCCATTTGGTATATATCACAGTTTTGAATAGGGGGAAGATGCCCTTGATAATTCAAAAAGAGTTGATTGCATATCCTACAATAAAGATTTATATTATAGGAAAGCATAGGCTCGTTAAATGGTCGGCTATAATCGATGCTAATTTAATACGGATTGTCAAACTGTTTTTATGGTCATTGAATAAGCGGATAGATATATCCTATTCCAATGCTTTTTTGAGTGCCCTTATAGGAAAAGTAAGAGATTTTCCTACATTTACATTCGACGACGACCCGCAGACACTTGCTTTTAAACCTAAAATGTGGTTTTCGAAGATATCTCATTACTGTCTTTACGAACTTCCGCCCGGTTATACTTTGTCGTCCAAGGTAAAAGTTCTGCCAGTCCTTAAAGAATGGGCATATCTGGCTCCGAATGTTTTTGTACCAGATATGAAATTTTTGGATAAATATAAACTGAAACCTAAAGAATATTTTTTTGTAAGGGAGGTATCGGTAGGTACGGTTAATTATGCGGGACAGAGTGCGGGGGCTGTTATGGATATTGCCTCAAAAATACCTCAAGATAAGAAAGTGTTGTTCTCTTTGGAAGATAAATCTATAAAAGATATGTATCCTAAGGACTGGATACTGTTGGAAGAACCGGTTGAGGGTATTCATTCTCTTATCTATTATAGTTGCGCTTTAATATCTTCGGGAGATAGCATGGCGCGTGAAGCTGCTTTATTGGGGGTTCCCTCATATTATTTAGGAATTAGATATGATATGCCGGCGAACTATGCTGCTTCTCGATTGGGAGTGCTACACAATCGAAAAAGTATGGATTTTGAAGAATGGATAGAATGTTTTAAAGCCAATTTGAGTTATAAGAAAGAACAGGAAAATATTCGAGGCACTATAAACCGCTTATTTATAGATATAAATGAGTATATGTATTCATTTGTAAATGAGCTTGAAAAAAGGAGAGAATAATGGGTTCGCATTTAAAATCATTAAACAAAGAATGTGATAAAAAAAGTACTCGTAGCTTTTATGCACTGAAAAAATAAAAAACAATCGATAAAATAATATGGTAAAGAACATGAAGAAGTGGGGATGTATAGCCTTCGTGCTATGTGTCCTGGCAGGCTGTGCGTCTCAAAAACAGATTTCGTACCTGCAAAATGTGCCGGATGACTATCGGCAAAAGATAACACAGGATTATGACCTTAAGATTCATCCGGATGATTTGCTTTCTATCATGGTGAACAGCAAAGACCCCGAACTGGCACAGATGTTCAACCTGCCAATGGTGAGTTACCAGATTGCCAACAGCAATACCGGATATGCAGGGGGACAGAATAGAGTACTGGGCTATCTGGTGGATAAAGAGGGGTACATCGACTTCCCGCAGTTGGGAGTTATCAAGGTACAAGGGATGACACGTACCGAATTGACAAAATATATCAAAAACCAATTGATAGAAAAGGGGCTGATGAAAGACCCTATCGTAACCATTCAATTCTTGAACTTCAAAGTGTCGGTATTGGGAGAAGTGAACCGGCCGGGTACATTCGAAATTACCAGCGACCGCATTACCTTGCTGGACGCATTGAGTCTTGCAGGCGACTTGACCGTTTACGGGCAGCGCGAAAACGTAAAGGTTATCCGGGAAGAAAACGGAGAACGGGTAGTGGCTTCGCTGGATTTGCGAAATAAAGATTTATTATCGTCTCCTTATTATTACCTGCAACAGAACGACGTAGTATATGTAGAACCTAATAAGGTAAAGGCGGGGCAACGGGAGATTAACCAGAACAGAACCATAGGCACGTTCGCTTCCATTCTATCGGTAATGGTATCCTTGGCAGTGCTTATATTCAAATAAAAAAACAGTAAAGAAAAAAGTTTATGGGAAAAGATAGGTTTGAAGATTTGGACTTCATAGATTTTAATGACAGCCGCCAGCAGGAGAGCACGGTGATTGCCGATATGTTGTCGGCGGTGTATCGCAACCGGAAATGGTTCATCTTGTCCGTGGTGGTGTGTGTCTTGATAGGTTTTCTGTATCTGAAAAGTTCCCCGAAAATATTTCTGCGTACTGCCACCGTACTGGTGAAGGACGAGCAGAAAGGCGGGGGTGTCAATGGTGCGGCGGCCTTTCAGGATTTATTCTCTCTGGGCGGCAGCACGGTAGATAATGAGGTGGGCATCTTTAAAAGCAAGCGGCTGATGCGGACAGTAGTCGAGACGCTGCATCTGAATGTAAGTTATAAAGAGTGGGACGGGTTGAGGAAGAAGGAACTTTACACCTCTACGCCGTTTACCGTTAATTTTCTCGATGCAGACCCCGCACAAAAGATAAGCCTTACCGTTACGATGACGGATAACGGAAAGGTGACCTTGACGGACATGGTTCTGCAAAACGAGCTGGAAGAAGAGGAATTCGACGAAAGCCTGACCGTACAACCGGGGGATACGGTGAATACTCCGGTAGGAAAGATTGCAGTGCAGCCTACGTTGTTTACGAACGAGAGTTATATAGGCAAATCGGTCTATGTGGCAAAAGGAAATTTGAAGGAGGTAGCGGAGGAGTACAACAAGGCTCTGAACGCGGGAGTGACGAACAAGCAGTCGTCGTTGATAGCCCTGAGCATAGAGGACGAGAATGTGCAGCGGGCGGAGGATTTGCTGAATACGCTGATTGAGGTTTATAAGAACGATGCTATCGAGGACAAAAACAGGATTGTGATAAATACAGCCAAATTCATAAACGATAGGTTGGAAATCATAGAAGCCGACTTGGCTACCGTGGATGCGGAAATAGAGAATTATAAGAAAAAGAATAAACTGACGGATATTGCCTCGGAAAGTGCCTTGTACCTGCAAAGTTCGAGCATGCTGGACACGGAAGGGTTGAGTGTGGAAAACCAACTGAACATGGCGCAGTACATGAAGGAGTATTTGCAGGATAACTCGAAAACGACAGACCCTATTCCTGCCAGTATCGGGATAGACGATATGGGGGTGCAGAACCTGATTATGGAGTACAATACGGTGTTGACGCGGAGGAATAAGCTGATAGCCAACAGCAGTGAGGGCAACCCGCTCGTGCGGGACTTGAACGGTACGCTGATGTCCATGCGTCTGTCTATCGCGAAGGCTGTGGACAACCTGATAGCGAACCTGGAGATACAGGCAGCCAATATGAAGAACAAGGAGCGCGAGAACAGCGATAAGATAGCGTTCGTGCCTACCCAACTGAAATATGTGGTAAGCATCGAACGGCAACAGAAGATAAAGGAGGAGTTGTATTTGTTCCTGCTGAACAAGAAGGAGGAGAATGAACTCCAGCTTTCTATTACGGAGAGTAATTGCCGCATCATAGACTCGGCGGAAGGAGTGGACTTACCGGTTGCTCCCAAGAAGGCGCAGGTGATACTGATTTCTTTGCTGGCGGGAATCATGCTGCCCGCCTTGTGGATTTATATCCGTTCGCTGCTCAATACCAGCGTGCATACGAAGAAGGAGCTGAAAACGGGTGTGAGTATTCCTTTCCTGGGTGAAGTGCCGCTCGAGAAGAGCAAGCACGAGAAGGATATCGTAGTGCAGGAGGGCAGTAGGGAGAGCATCTGCGAGGCGTTCAAGATAGTACGCGATAACCTGGACTTTATGGATACGGAGAAGAAAACGGCAGGAAAGGTGGTGCTGGTAACTTCTGCCAATCCCGATTCGGGAAAGACCTTTATCACGCTGAACCTGGCTATGAGTATGGCGTTGGCTAATGTAAGGGTGGTAATTCTCGATCTGGACTTACGGAAAGGTTCTTTGAGCAAGTGTGTCGGCATAGGAATGAAAAAGATCGGTATATCGAACTACTTGAGCGGCAAGGTGGATGATGTGAAAGAACTGGTACAGGTTTGCGGGGAAGATAGCCGGCTACACATCATTACTTCGGGAGCGTTGCCGCCCAATCCTGCGGAATTGCTGAAAAGCGGCAGGCTCGACCGGCTGATAGAGGAGCTGAAAAAGAACTATGATTATATCCTGCTGGATAATCCGCCTTATGGTATAGTGGCGGATACGCAGTTATGCGGACGGCTGGCAGACCAGACGATTTATGTGGTGCGCTCAGGCTTATTCGACAAACGGATGTTACCGGAATTGCAGGAGCTGTATGATTCGGGAAAGATGAAGAATATGAGTCTCTTGCTGAACGGAATAGATTATGTAAAGACGGGTTATGGCTACGGTTACGGGTATGGTTACGGCAATTACGGGAACGATGAGGAGCGGAAGAACAAGAAGCCGCTGTACAAGAGGATATTCGGGATTTAAACGATAAGTGTATGTTTTTCTTACGGCATAAAAAGCGGCTGGCGGATACCGGCTTTTTTAGGGGCTTTGTGGATAGCCACAGCCATATCCTTCCGGGGGTGGACGACGGCATAAAGACGATAGAGGAGTCTTTGGAGGTGTTGGCGCACTTCGATTCGCTCGGGGTGAAGAAGGTGAGGTTGACACCTCATGTGATGAACGGCGTGGAGCATTGGGAGGATGTGTTGCAGGCTTTCGATACGTTGCGCAGGCGTTATACCGGAGAAATCGCGCTCGAGCTGGGGGCTGAATATATGCTGGATTCCGGTTTCCAGAAGAGGCTTGAAAAGGGAGTGCAGCCTTTGTATGGGGATTGTATGTTGGTAGAGACGTCTTATTTTTCTCCTCCAAATAACCTGGACGAGTTGTTGTACAATGTGTCGCTTGCCGGATATACTCCGGTGATTGCGCATCCCGAACGTTATCTTTATATGAGGTACAGCGATTATTGCGAGCTTAAGAACAAGGATTGCCTGTTACAGTTAAATTTACTTTCGCTTTCCGGCTATTATGGAAAACAGGTGATGAAAAAAGCTGAATCCTTACTGGAAAAAGGTATGTATAATATGGTAGGGACGGATTTGCATAATCTGGAAACCTTCAGGAAATGGATAGAGAATGTGAGACTGACAGATAAGCAGACAAGGGAAATTATGTCTCTTCGCTGATTCTCAAAGCCCGCAATGAGCTAAGGAAGCCCCGGAAGCCTGTGTAAACCGCAGGATTCCGGGGCTTCCGCAGTTTTGGGAGTATTTAGAGTTTTCTATCAAATTTGTGAGAGTTGTTTTGATATATTTCCGTATCTTTGCCCCATTATTGAATATTGAACCAACGAATTTTAAGAACCGGACATGATAAAAAGAGTCGTAAAAGTCCTTTGGATTTTCATAGCACTGATAGCATTGACATGCGTTATTATTTTCTTCTCGATAGCAAAAGGTTGGATTGGCTATATGCCGCCTGTGGAAGACCTGGAAAATCCCAATTATAAATTTGCAACGGAAATCTTCTCGGAAGACGGAAAAGTTCTGGGTACTTATTCTTATAGTAAGGAGAACCGCGTTTTTGTGGGATATAACGATTTGTCCCCCCATATCATCAATGCGCTGATCGCGACGGAAGACGTACGTTTCGCCGAACATTCGGGTATTGACGCCATCGCGCTGTTCCGCGCCGTGGTGAAGCGGGGAATCCTGATGCAGAAGAATGCCGGCGGCGGCAGCACCATCAGCCAGCAGCTTTCCAAGCAGCTCTATTCTCCGAGCGCCGATAACATTATGGAGCGTCTGTTCCAAAAACCCATCGAATGGGTTATCGCCGTGAAACTGGAACGCTATTATACCAAAGAGGAGATTCTTACGATGTATCTCAACAAGTTCGACTTCCTGAACAATGCGGTAGGTATAAAAACCGCCGCTTATACTTACTTCGGTTGCGAGCCGAAAGAATTAAAGATAGAGGAAGCCGCCACGCTGGTGGGTATGTGCAAGAATCCGTCGCTTTACAATCCGGTACGTTATAACGAACGCTCGCGCGGACGCCGCAATGTGGTGCTCGACCAAATGCGCAAGGCCGGATATATCACCGTTGAGGAACGCGACTCTTTGCAGGCATTGCCCCTGAAACTGTCCTATCATCGCGTAGACCATAACGAGGGGCTTGCAACGTATTTCCGCGAATATCTGCGCGGCGTACTGAATGCCAGGAAACCCGACAAATCGGATTACCGGGGCTGGCAGATGCAGAAGTATTACGAGGATTCGCTCGACTGGGAAACAAACCCTCTGTACGGCTGGTGCGAAAAGAATACGAAGAAAGACGGAAGCAAATACAACCTGTATACGGACGGGCTGAAAATCTATACCACGATTGACTCCCGCATGCAGAAATATGCGGAGGACGCCGTGACCGAGCATCTGAAAGAATTGCAGGGTTACTTCTTCAAGGAAAAAAAAGGCGCTAAAAAAGCGCCCTATACTTTCCGCCTGACGCAGGAGCAGGTGGACGAAATTCTGGGACGCGCCATGAGGCTGTCCGACCGCTACCGCATCATGAAGAACGCCGGAGCTTCCGAGGCGGAAATCAAGAAAGCGTTTGATACGCCCGAGCAAATGTCCGTATTCAGTTGGGGCGGCGAGAAAGATACGGTAATGACGCCGATGGACTCCATACGTTATTACAAGTTCTTCCTGCGTGCCGGATTCATGTCGATGGACCCTCGCAACGGTCATGTAAAAGCGTATGTAGGCGGGCCTAACCACCATTACTTCAAGTATGACATGGCCATGGTGGGACGCCGTCAAATCGGTTCTACCATGAAGCCTTATGTGTACTCGCTGGCCATGGAGAACGGTTTTTCTCCTTGCGACCAGGCGCGTCACGTGGAATATACGTTGATAGACGAAAATGGAAAACCCTGGACACCGCGTAACGCCAACAAAAAACGCTACGGCGAAATGGTGACGGTGAAGTGGGGACTGGCGAATTCGGACAACTGGATTACGGCCTATCTGATGAGCAAATTGAACCCGTATGAATTGAAACGGCTGGTACACAGTTTCGGTGTGCGCAATCGCGACATCGTGCCTTCGGTATCTCTCTGTCTCGGCCCTTGCGAAATATCCGTAGGCGAGATGGTGAGCGCTTACACCGCATTCCCCAATAAGGGTATTCGTGTAGCGCCGCTGTTCGTAACCCGTATCGAGGATAACGACGGTAATGTACTGGCTACATTCTCGCCGGAAATGCAGGAAGTAATCAGCGCATCCAGCGCTTATAAGATGCTGGTGATGCTGCGTGCGGTAGTCAATGAAGGTACCGGCGGACGTGTCCGCCGCCTGGGTGTGAAGGCCGATATGGGCGGCAAGACCGGAACGACCAACTTTAACGCCGACGGCTGGTTCATGGGCTTTACGCCTTCGCTGGTGTCCGGTTGCTGGGTGGGCGGCGAAGACCGTGATATTCACTTCGATACGATGCTGCACGGACAAGGCGCTTCCATGGCATTGCCTATCTGGGCTAAATATATGGTGAAAGTGCTTGGCGACAAATCGCTGGGATATGACGAAAACGAGACTTTCCAACTGCCCGAAGGTTTCGACCCGTGCAAGGACAGCGACTATGAGGATGCGGAACCTGCATCGGAAATAGGATTGGACGATTTGTTTAATTGAGAACCGGATAACAGAAATGGTGTATACAATCTGCATCGGCAGTAACGAGCACCGGAAAGATAATCTGGCATTGGCGCGTAAAAGGCTGTCGGAACTTTTTCCGGATATTCGTTTTTCGGCAGAGGCGGATACGAAACCGTTGTTTTTCCGGCGGCAGGCGTTGTTTACCAATCAGGTGGCACGTTTCATATCCGATTATGACGCCGATGAAGTCATACTCCGTTTGAAAAATATAGAACGGGAAGCCGGAAGAACGCCCGAAGAGAAGGAACGGGAGATTGTGCGCCTCGATATCGACTTGCTGGCCTGTGATGGCAAGGTGTATAAACCCGAAGATTGGAAACGGGACTATATTGTCCGTGGATTGGAAGAACTATAAAGTATTAACGATATGAAATTTCTGGGAATCATTCCTGCCCGTTACGCATCTACGCGTTTCCCGGCCAAACCTTTGGCTTTGTTGGGTGGAAAAACCGTTATTCAGCGGGTGTATGAACAAGTGGCCGGTGTTTTGGACGACGCTTACGTGGCTACCGACGACGAGCGCATCGAAGCTGCCGTAAAGGCGTTCGGCGGAAAAGTCGTGATGACGTCCGTACATCATAAAAGCGGTACCGACCGTTGTTATGAGGCCTGTACCAAAGTAGGGGACGGATTTGATGTGGTGGTAAACATTCAGGGTGACGAACCTTTTATACAACCGTCACAACTGGAAACCGTAAAGGCTTGCTTCGATGACCCGTCCACGCAGATTGCCACCTTGGTAAAACCTTTCACGGCGGATAACGGCTTCGAGGCATTGGAGAACGTCAATTCTCCGAAAGTGGTACTCAACAAGAACATGAACGCCCTTTATTTCAGCCGTTCCATCATTCCGTACCAGCGTAATGCGGAAAAACGGGAGTGGCTGAAAAATCACACTTATTACAAACACATCGGTTTGTATGCCTATCGGGTGGAAGTACTGAAAGAGATAACTTCGCTTCCCCAGTCCTCGCTCGAACTGGCGGAATCGCTGGAGCAGTTGCGTTGGCTGGAGAACGGTTATACCATTAAAGCCGGCATTACCGAAGTGGAGACAATCGGCATCGATACGCCGCAGGATTTGGAGCATGCGGAACGCTTCCTGCAAGCTCAAAACGTTCAATGAATAGTTGACTGATGATACTTTTGGACAGAACCATCCAACCTAAAGTAAGGGATATCGAGCATTTGGCCGTACAAATGCCCCGACGCTCCGTCATGCCCAACGGCGTACTTTTGAACGTTCTCGATTCCGGCGATAATGAAGTGGTACGCATAGACCTGCTGATGGAAGGCGGACGCTGGCAGCAGTCGCAACCGTTGCAGGCTCTGTTCACCAACCGTATGCTGCGTGAAGGAACGCTGCGGTACGGCGCTTTGGAAATAGCGGAGAAGCTGGACTATTACGGCGCATGGCTGGAACTGTCCAGCGCATCGGAATATGCCTACATCACGCTTTATTCGTTGAATAAATACCTGCCGCAGACTTTGGAGATACTGGAGTCTATCGTGAAAGAACCAGTATTTCCGGAGAAGGAGTTGGGCATTATCATAGATAATAATATCCAGCAGTTCATGGTCAATTCGTCCAAAGTGGATTTTCTGGCGCACCGGGCGTTGATGAAAGCGGTGTATGGCGAAGCGCATCCCTGCGGGCGGCTGGTGCAGAAAGAGGATTATAACCGGATAAACCCTGCCGTGCTCAGGGAGTTCTACGACCGGCATTATCATTCGCGGAACTGTACGATTTACGTTTCCGGAAAAGTGAGCGATGATTGTGTGCGGCGGATAGAGGATTTGTTCGGCAGGGAAGCGTTCGGCAAGGGTTTCCGCAAACCGGAAAGGAGAGACTTTATTCCGGTTTCTTCCGCAGACAAACGGATTTTTGTGGAATATGCGGATGCCATGCAGAGTGCGGTGCGCATGGGCATGCTTTCCTTGGAGCGCAATCATCCCGATTATTTGAAGACACGGGTGATGGTGACGCTGTTTGGCGGGTATTTCGGAAGCCGCCTGATGTCTAACATCCGTGAGGAAAAAGGATATACTTACGGTATTTCCGCAGGTATCGTGCCCTATCCGGGAAAAGGGATGCTGGTTGTAAATACGGAAACGGCAAACGAGTTTGCAGAGCCTCTTATTCGGGAAGTTTATCACGAAATAGACTGCCTGCAGAATGATTTGGTACCGGAAGAGGAGTTGTCTATGGTAAAGAATTATATGCTGGGCGAGATGTGCCGCAGCTATGAATCGGCATTTTCGCTGGCAGACGCGTGGATGTTCGTTCAGGTTTCGGGCTTCGGTGATACCCACTTTGAGGATGCCCTGAATGCGGTTAAGGATATTACCCCCGAAGAAATACGGGAACTTGCCGGACGGCATTTGTGCAAAGAGAAATTAAAAGAAGTCATATCCGGCAAAAAAATGTCATAAAAAGCGGGAAGCGGCTCGTGGTTTTGGCAGATTAATCGTATCTTTGTCAAAATACTAATTTAGTAATCTGTAACCAAAGATGAAATATCTATATACCGCAATCATTCTGTTATACTTATCACAGGGCAGTGCCGCAGCCCAAGAAAAGAGCGGTTTCTTCGATAAAATAAAGGGTACTTTCTCATCGGAAATAAAAATAGGGACGCATACGTTTAAAGACGGTTCCGTATATACCGGCGAGATGAAAGGACGCAAACCCAACGGCAAAGGAAAGACGGTTTTTAAAAACGGCGATGTCTATGAAGGCGAATACGTCAAAGGAAAACGCGAGGGGTACGGCGTCTATACTTTTCCCGACGGCGAGAAGTACGACGGCCAGTGGTTTCAAGACCAGCAGCATGGCAGAGGTATCTATTATTTTATGAACAATAACCGTTACGACGGTATGTGGTACCAGGACTACCAACACGGCAAAGGCACCATGTACTACTATAACGGTGACCTTTACGAGGGCGACTGGATAAACGACAAACGTGAAGGTCAGGGTACTTATACCTGGAAGAACGGTTCCAAATACATCGGCTCGTGGAAAGACGACAAAAAGAACGGTGAGGGTACGTTAATCTGGAATGACGGCTGCAAATACGACGGTCATTGGAAGAATGATGTACGCGACGGCAAAGGTACGTTTGAATATGCCAATGGCGATAAGTATGTAGGCGACTGGAAAGAGGATATGCAGCATGGCAAGGGTATTTACTTTTTCCATACGGGCGACCGCTACGAGGGTTCTTACGTGCAGGGCGAGCGTACCGGCGAAGGCATTTATTATCATGCCAGCGGCAATAAATATGTAGGAAATTTCAAGAACGGCATGCAGGACGGACAGGGTACGTTTACATGGGCCAGCGGTGCCGTATACGACGGACAATGGAAAGATAATCAGCGTAATGGCTATGGCGTTTACAAATGGAACGTCGGCGACTCCTACGAAGGTGAATGGAAAGATAATAAATTCAACGGCCAGGGTACTCTGATTCTTACCGACGGCACAAAATACAAAGGCGGTTTTGTGAACGGACTGGAAGAGGGAAGCGGCGTGCAGGAAGATAAGAACGGAAACCGCTACGAAGGCTTCTTCAAACAAGGCAAGAAAGACGGCCCGTTTGTGGAAACGGACAAGAACGGAAAGCTGATACGGAAAGGAACCTACAAAATGGGACGGTTGAGTAATTGAAAATTGAGAATTAAAAATTAAAAAATAGAGAGGGCTGCGCGATTCAGATGAATATTGCGCAGCCCTTATTTTTTAATTCTCAATTCTTAATTCTCATTTCAAATAATGTATTGAGAACTGATGGATTCATTGCTCATCACTCGTCTGATGGTTTCGGCAAACATGTCGGCGATGCTCAATTGCTTAACCTTATCGCATTTCTTGGAGTAAGGAATACTGTCTGTAAATACCATTTCGGTCAGACCGGACTCTTGTACGCGGAATGATGCCGGATCGGACATCACGCAGTGGCTGGCAATGGCACGTACGGATTTGGCGCCTGCTTCCATCATAATGTTGGCAGCTTTGGTAATGGTGCCGGCCGTATCCACAATGTCATCCACCAATACGACATTCTTGTCTTTTACGTCACCGATAATCTGCATGGTGGCAACTACGTTTGCTTTTTCACGCGTTTTGTTGCACAATACCAAAGGTACGCCGAGGTATTTGGAGAATGTGCTGGCACGTTTTGAACCGCCCACGTCGGGAGTTGCGATAACAAGATCATCCAGCTTTAATGATTCGATATAAGGAAGGAATACTGCCGATGCATACAAATGATCAACGGGAATGTTGAAGAAACCTTGAATTTGGTCAGCATGGAGATCCATAGTAATCAAACGGTCGATGCCTGCAACTGAAAGCAGGTCGGCTACCAACTTGGCGCCGATGGAAACACGAGGTTTGTCTTTTCTGTCTTGACGTGCCCAACCAAAATAAGGAATAACTGCAATTACACTTTTGGCGGATGCTCTTTTGGCCGCATCAACCATCAGCAGAAGTTCCATCAGATTGTCGGAATTAGGGAAAGTGGATTGAACCAGGAATACGTTTGCGCCACGGATGGACTCTTCGTAAGAAACGGCGAATTCACCATCAGCAAAGTGGGTGATATTCATCTTTCCTAGAGGGCAATCAAGGCTGGCGCAGATTTTTTCTGCAAGGTATCTCGAGTTTGTTCCGGAGAATACCATAAAGGGTGCTTTTTCGCTCATTTTGTAATAGATGTTACCTATTTATTAATTTGCATGCAAAGGTATGAATTTCCCGCTACATAATACAAGACTTATTGTAGAAAAAATATTTTTCTTTACCGGATTTATTTGTAGCTTTGCTTTGTGAAATGCCTTTCATCTATATTATTGTCGGTAGGAATGCTATGCCTGGCAGGTACGGCGTTTGTCTCGTGTGTGGGTACGGCTCCTACAAAGGAGGTGCATCTGATTGATTCCTTGAATCAGGCGGCATATACTTATCGTTATAAAAATCTGGACTCGTCGTGTCATGCGGCGTCGAGGGCTTACCGGGAAGTGGGGCTTTACAGACAAGGAAAGGCGGAAGCCTGTAACAATCTGGGATTCTGCGCTTTTATGCGCATGGACTTCGAGCAGGCGGAGAAATACCATCAGGAAGTGTACGGCCTGACAAAGAATGAGTTGGAGCTTCTTATCGCCGATATAGGCTTGATGAAGATTTATCAGCGGACGGCGCTGAACAAGGAGTTTTATGATTACCGCAACAGCGCCGTGCGCCGCATGAAACGTATCGCCGAGGATAATAATCTGTTTGCGGACAGGCATGAACGGATGCGGCTGGCCTACGCCCGGTCGGAGTTCTATATCGTATCTGCCATATATTACTATTATCTGCAGCAGCGGTCGGAAGCTCTGGCGTCCATCGATGAGGTGCCGGAGAACGAGGAACTGGCGGCGGACACCAACCAGTTATTGTATTATCACTATATAAAGGGTTCGGCTTCTTTGTGTGACGGAGAAACGCCCGACGAGCGTCGTTTAAGGGAGTTTGACGAACTTTACACAACCTGGAGACTGGCTTCCAGAAAAGGGTATCTGTATTTTGAGGGAAACGGTGTACAGGGGTTGGCCAATCTGATGGCTTCGCCGGATAATTATGAATTCTTTCAAGGACGGCGGGCGCATGCGCTGAAGCAGTTCGGCGAGCCGGTGGATTCTTTACTGCCCATGCGGTTGGGGCAACTGGCTTTGGAGAAATTCCGGCAATATAATGACATTTACCAAATTGCGGGCGCGTACGTTTCCATCGGGAAGTATCTGAATGCGCACGGGGAATATGAGCAGGCTCTCGATACGCTGAAACGTGCTCTGGAATGTGTAAACGACCATCATCGCCGCTTTTACGATTGCCACGACAGCTTGGACTGGTTGAAGGCTTACGACCGCCGTGATACGATATGCGCGGAGAAGTTGTGGATTCAGCAGAAACTGAAAACCGTTCCCGAATGGATTTCAAGGATACGCGAGCAGTTGAGTGTGACTTACGCCGGGCTGGAAATGAAAGAGTATTCGGATTATAATAGGAATATATATCTGGATATTCTGGAAGATACCCGTCAGGATAAGGAGCTGGAAAGCCGTTATCAGGCGTTGGAGAAAGAGGCGGGACAACTGAACCTGCTGCTTTTCTGTGTGATTACGGGACTTATTTTGGTGCTGGTGTTCTTCTGGTTCTTTAATAAACGCTCCAAACTGCGCAACAGATTACACCTGCACCGCTTGCAGTCCATGCTGGATATTTGTCAGGGAATAACCGCATCCATCCCCGCCGATGCGCAGACTGAGGAAGACATCACGGATGCGATTCTGACGGCTGTACGTCCCGGGCTGAAATGCCTGTTCGGTACAGAAGACGTATGTATCAAAAACAGAGAATTGGTATTCGCACGGCGTATGGGGAAAGACGAGCAGGCTATGGTGCAGGTAATCAACCCCTATATCCAATGGGCGCTGGACAACGGAATGACGTCCATCTCTCTCGGCGAAGAACAGCGCAGGCTGGAAAAGCAACGCTATATCCATGAACAGCATATCGCCGGAAACAAACGGCAGAATCTGATTAAAAAGGCTTGTCTTTCCATTGTCAATGGCATTCATCCTTACATCGACCGTATTCTGAACGAGGTGCATAAGCTGATACGCATGGGATATATCCATGATGAAACTATCAAAAAAGAGAAGTATCAGTATATTGATGAACTTGTCACCACCATTAACGAATATAATGATATTCTGGCTTTGTGGATTAAGATGAAGCAAGGTACGCTGAGCCTGAACATCGAGGCTTTTGAGCTGAATGAACTTTTTGAATTGCTAAGGAAAGGGAACCGGGCTTTCGAGATGAAGCGGCTGGATTTGGAAGTGGAGCCGACCGATGCCTGCGTGAAAGCGGACAAGGCCTTGACTCTCTTTATGATAAATACATTGGCCGAGAATGCGCGCAAATATACTCCTAAGGGGGGTAAGGTGAAAATCTACGCCCGTCGGGAGAGTGATTATGTGGAAATATCCGTTGAGGATAACGGCTGCGGCCTGTCTCCAGAAGATGTCGCCCATATCATAGGCGAGAAAGTATATGATTCCAAAGCCATCGGAATGAACGACGCGCCCGACCGGGAAGAATTGCGAAAGAATAAGGGCAGCGGGTTTGGTTTAATGAATTGTAAGGGTATCATTGAGAAATATAAGAAAACGAATCCTATTTTTAATGTGTGCCTGTTCGATGTAGAGAGTACGTTGGGGCAGGGCAGCCGCTTCTATTTCAGGCTGCCGACAGGAGTACGCAAGGCTTTGACGGTAATGCTGCTTGCATTCTCTTTGGGTATGGTTTCTTGCGGTAAAGCGACAGATAACGATATGCCGAAGGAAACGCTTACTGATTCTCTGACATTGGCCTTGCAGGCAGAATATGAACTTTTACTGAATCGGGCTTCCGACTATGCCAATGAAGCCTATTACTGTAATGTGGACGGTGAATATGCGATGGCTTTGCAATATATAGACTCCGCGATGATTTGCTTGAATGAGCATTACGGAAGGTATGCCGAAGAACCGCGTCGCTATATGGCTTTGGCCGGGGATGACACGCCTGCCGAGCTGGATTGGTGGAATAGGATGTTTAATTCGGACTTTCATGTGATACTGGATATCCGGAACGAGGCGGCGGTTGCTTTTCTCGCTTTGAAGCAGTGGGATGAGTACAGTTACAATAATGCCGCTTATACTACTTTGTACAAGTTGCTGGGCGAAGACCAGTCTTTGGAAGATTTCTGCCGTGAGCTGGAACGCTCTACGAATAATAAGATGGTGAGCATCCTGCTGGTGATTATTTTGCTGGTTACGCTATGTCTGGGGTATTATGTTCTGTATTTCCGCAGGAGATTGGTAAACCGTTGGAACCTGGAACAGGTATTGGAAATCAACAAGCAGGTGTTTTCCGCCTCTGTAATGCCTGCATCCGAAAACGAAGAGATGCTGCAACGGGAAGAAGATACGCTGAAAGGTATTCCGCAACACATAGTGGATAATGCATTCGACGCGGTTAACGAGTTGTTGGGTATAGAGCGGTTGAGTATTGCGGTGTATAACGAGGCTGCTCATAGGTTGGAGTACGCGTCCAATTCTTTGGAAGGAGCGGCGGAGAATAAATCCGTGTGGAAAGACTTGATGCAACGCTGTTTTGAAGAACAGAGGTATCTGTCGGAAAGTGGAATGCAGGCATTGCCTCTCATTGTGAAAGCCGGAAACTCCAGTCAGTGCATAGGGGTGTTGTGCCTGGTAAGAAGCGAGGCGCAGCAGGAGTCCGACCACTTGTTGCTGGAGCTGATAGCCCGTTACGTTGCGATCGTGATATTCAATGCGGTAGTGAAGCTGGCAACGAAATACCGGGATATCGAGACGGCTCAGGATGAAGCGCGCCGTGCATCGTGGGAAGACAGTGTGCTGCATGTGCAAAATATGGTACTCGACAACTGCTTGTCTACCATCAAGCATGAAACGATTTATTATCCGAACAGAATAAAGCAACTGATAGGCAAGCTCCGTTCCGGTGAGTTGTCGGAAACGGAAGAGCGGGAAACGGTAACGGCTATCAGCGAACTGATAGAGTATTATAAGGGGGTATTCTCCATTTTGAGCCAATGCGCATCCCGCCAATTGGAAGAGGTTACTTTCAGGCGTACGGTGATTCCTGTTTCCGAGTTATCGGAAGCTGCGGAGAAGTATTTCCGCAAGGCGGGCAGGGGAGTTGCGGCTTCTGTTATTTTCAGTACGGAAACGGTAGACGAATCGGTTGTCGGCGATGTAAACCAATTGCGTTTTCTGTTGGAGAACTTGATTGATGAAGCTTTGTCTGCACCTGTTTCGGGAAAAATCAGCCTGACTTGTGCAGTAGAAGATGATTTTGTGCGTTTTCTTTTTACAGACACGCGGCGGGAGAAGACAAGGGAAGAGCTGAACCAACTGTTTTATCCGAATCTGGCGCGTATGACGGCCGGTGAAAGAGGAGAGTTGCACGGTACGGAGTATCTGCTATGCAAACAGATTATTCGCGACCATGACGAATTCGCCGGAAGAAGAGGATGCCGCATTAACGCGGAACCTGCGGAGAAAGGGGGATTTGCCGTATACTTTACGCTGCCCCGTTATCTAAAAAGAATTTAGCCGGGAAGATAATTGTTTTTCCTCGGAGCAAATCGGAATAAGTAAGGATAAAAGGATATGAAATATGGAAGCAAAGAAATTTAAAGTCATTATTGTAGAGGACGTAAAGCTGGAGTTAAAGGGGACGGAAGAGATATTCCGTCACGAAATACCGGATGCGGAAGTTATCGGTACCGCCATGACGGAACAGGAGTTCTGGGGTTTGATGGAAACCGGTGTACCGGACCTTGTTTTACTGGATTTGGGCTTGGGCGGTTCCACCACTATCGGCGTGGAGATTTGCCGCAATATCTTTAAGCGCTATCCGGGTGTGCATGTGTTGATATTCACCGGAGAGATTTTGAATGAGAAACTATGGGTGGATGTTCTTGATGCGGGAGCCGACGGTATCATTCTGAAGACCGGAGAACTGCTGACCAAGACGGATGTACAGGCCGTTATGGACGGGAAGAAACTCGTTTTCAATTATCCCATATTGGAAAAGATTGTAGAACGCTTTAAAACTTCCGTCCGGAATGATGCGAAACGGCAGGAAGCCGTTATCAGTTATGATATAGACGAATACGACGAACGCTTTCTCCGTCATCTTGCTTTGGGGTACACCAAGGAGATGATTGCCAATCTGAAAGGAATGCCGTTTGGCGTGAAGTCTTTGGAGAAACGGCAGAATGATTTGATAGGACGCCTTTTTGGAGATTATGAACGAGTGGGAGTAAATGCTACGCGCCTGGTGGTGCGTGCGCTCGAGCTGCGTATTCTTGATATTGACAATCTGGAAGCGGACGAGGAATAATCCCGGATACCGAATAGTTATGAGGAATAAATGGCGCATGCCCCATCCCGCAACGATGTTCTTCCTGCTGACGCTGGGAGTTATCTTTCTGTCGTGGATATTCGATGTCTACGGTTTGAGTGTGCGTCTGCCTCAGACAGGCGAGGAGATACGTGTACAGAGTTTGTTGAGCCCGGAAGGTATTCGATGGCTGTTGCGCCATGTGGTAACGAATTTTACGGGTTTCGCCCCGTTGGGGCTGGTTATCGTGGCGATGTTCGGGATAGGAGTTGCGCAACATTCCGGGTTTATAGATGCGTGTATACGCAAAGGCATACGCGGCCGGGGACGTAATCCGTGGCGTATCGTACTCAGTGTTATTGTTTTGGGGTTGCTGTCCAATGTAGTGGGGGATGCCGGATATATCATATTGCTGCCTATCGCCGCAACGTTATTCTATTCGGTAGGATTGCATCCCGTAGGCGGAATTATAGCTGCTTATGTATCGGTGTCGTGCGGTTATAGTGCCAATATACTTTTGAGTACGCTCGATCCTATGCTTGCCGCCGCAACACAAGAGGCTGCCGATATGACGGATGTGTCGGGCGGACGGGTCGGACCTCTGTGCAATTATTATTTCTTTTGCGCATCTACTTTCCTATTGGTGCTCATTATTTACCATATAACCCGTAGAAGACTATTGCCGGGCTTAGGGGAATACAATGGAAGTAATGCGTTCTGCGGTTATAAGCAGTTGTCCCGAAAGGAGCAGAGAGCTTTGTTGGGAGCTGTCATTGTCGGTTTGCTCTATGCGGCGCTTGTTCTGTGGGCTACATTCTCTTCGTGGGGAATATTGAGAGGCGTTAATGGCGGGCTGATCCGTTCGCCGTTTATTGTCGGTATCCTGTTCCTGCTATCTTTGGGGATAGGGTTGATGGGAATGGTGTATGGATTCGCTTCCGGACGTTATCGTACGGACGGTGATGTGATAGAGGGGCTGACCCAACCGATGAAGTTATTGGGCGTTTATTTCGTAATCGCTTTTTTTGCTGCCCAGATGTTCGCTTGCTTTGAGTATTCACATCTGGATAAGTGTATCGCAATAATGGGAGCGAATATGCTTTCTTCCGTTCGTTCGGACAGTTTGTGGATACTGATATTATTTATTTTGTTTACTGCTCTTATTAACCTCATTATGGTTTCTTCCACATCGAAGTGGGCGTTTATGTCGTTCATTTTCGTTCCGGTATTGGCCGGTATGGGGATTTCTCCGGATATGACACAGTGCGCGTATCGCATCGGTGATAGCGCAACGAATGCGATTACTCCTTTCATGTTTTATATGCCACTTGTTCTGACGTATATGCAGCAGTACGATAAGCAGTCTACTTATGGTTCGCTGCTTAAATATACGTGGAGATATTCATTGGCCATTCTTATTGCCTGGACTGCTTTGTTTGTGCTTTGGTATCTTTGTAAACTGCCGCTGGGATTGTAAGTCGGGATTGTTTTCGCGCGTATCTTTATTCTGCGGTAATAATATCAACATCATAACCGATGAAAAGCCCGCTTTCAATGACTCCCGTAATGGATTTGAGCTGTTGTTCCAAACCGGAGCCGATGGTGTCAAAACGGACATCCAAGATAAAGTTACCGTTTTCGGTCAGTATCGGACCGTCTTTCCCAACAGCAAGCCGCAATGTTATTTCAGAAGCTCCCAACCGACGAATCTCCTGCTCCGCATGATTGAGCGCACCGGGAAAGACTTCCACCGGAACAGGAAATTTACTTCCCAAACGCTCCACCTTCTTGCTTGGGTCGATGATGATGTAACTTTTGTCACTACTCTTAATCAGCAATTTTTCTTTGAACATGGCACCGCCGCGACCTTTAATCAGGTTATGTTGCGGATCGACCTCATCGGCTCCGTCAAAAGTCCAGTCGGGACGTTTATTCCAAAGGGTGGTTTGTTGTATGTTCAGTTGTATGCAGGTCATTGAAATCTCATTGGAAGCGGGTATTATCTCTATGTGGAGCGCTTCCTTGCGTATCCGTTCGGCCAATGCGAATAAAGTCAGGTAGACAGTAGAGCCGGAGCCGGCACCGATTATATCTCCGTTTTTGGCTATATCGGCTACTTCTTTGGCAATACGCTCTTTGCCGGCTCTGTTGATAATAGTATTTGACCATTGCAACTGTTCTATGAGTTGATTGTTCCACTTCATACCTTTTACTGTTTTTTATATTGTTATTATAACATAACTTTAAAGAAAAAAGTTTGCCAAGAATGTTTTCTGTTTCATTGGTTAACGGACTTTGTAAATACGCTATTCATTAAGGTTATAATTTAAATCGTATGGGTGACCGTCTATTTTTATATTGATAGATACATTGTCCTTGTTCCCGGTTTCTTTAAACTGACCCTCGATTGTGTGACCTGTGGCAGAGCGTACGGGGTATAGTACTGTAATATATCGTACAGGACTGTTATCTGGCTTCCGCATGACAACCGCATAGGACTTTCTTTGTTCATATTTTCTGTCTGTCTGGTAGGATATGCGACCATCAAATTCTTTGAAGATAAGATTCTTATTTGTTTCTCCGAATGTACGAACTAACAGGTTGTTGTCACCATTGAAGGTGGTATGAGCGCCAAATACTTCCTTATCCAAAAGAACATTGTCAACAGACTTTTCATCGCAAAGATGGAAATATAATTTTGCATATCCGGTAGCTGTCCCGAATCCTTCATCTACAAATACAAAGAATTCTTGTGGCTGTTTGACGTAGAAGATGGCTCGACGGTGTTTGAAGTTGGTATATCCTTGATTTTCCGTCACAATAAGTTGGTATTCATTTTCATCTTTGGATAATAATAAGGTTCCGGCTGCTTTATTGATGTTTTCCGCTCCGGTCTCTTCATGTTCCGCGGTATTGCCTAAAACCATCGTGTTATGCGCTTTGGTCTGGCGGAACCATCTGCGTAACTCCATTACATTTTCATTACCCTCTGCCATATATGCACAAACACCGGAGTCGGGGAAGAAGTTACGCCCGTTACGATATAGCTCAAACGTACCGTTGTCAAGCTGGTTATGGCTCGAATCGCCCAATTTTGAAGAAATATTATTACTGTGAATCAATACGGTAGATTGTGAGTCCCAACCGCTACGCAGTACATAAAAGCCTGAAGATTGGAACGTTTTTATTTGTGTGCTCGGACAAGCGCCGCTTTTACCATATGTGTACATATATTCAAACTCGGAATCTTCAGGAAACATTTCCATATATTTCTTGAAATTCTTATTTAGCACGCTTCGGGTTTTCACCCATGAATCGTTGAAAGCAGGGCTGCAATCTTTACTGTTTTTCGTGAAATAGCTGGGGTAAGTGAAGTGCATCACTACCTTTGCCGCTTTTAAAAGTACCTCATTGAGATTTGGTGAAAGTAAATTCTCCGGAACTTTGTTCAGAAGAAGCAGTCGTTTGAGGTCATACAGTCCGTCTAATATACCTATATGATAATGTAGAGACAAGTCGTTTGTCATACCATCCTCCAAAAACAGTTTTGAAGTTTGGTCATTGATAATATCACAACCTGTTTTTTGCCATTGTGAGGCATTCTTCAACTCAGGGAACAAAGTTCCTGCAAACACTAATGCCACTGCTTGGCTTAGCAAGATATTATTTTCACCGGCATATTTGTATTTGGATAAATAATCTGCATGCTCCGCAAAGTGTACCAGGAAAAAAGAGAGCCACTCCGGCGTAAAGTTGGGAGAACTTTTGAAATATTCAAATGACTCCGTCTGACCCATAATGCGTGTGGACACTTGAAGCTGATACCATTTAAACTTATCAGGACTGCCTTCGGGCAGAGGATGCTTGGCAATCCAATCGGCATATACTTCTTTCCATGAAAGCATATATTTCTCATCATGAGAATCTTGATAGGTTTTTCCTTGAAGCGGCATCCAATTGTGGCGATGCAATTGCTTCTGATATTCATTATCCGCACCTTTAGGCGCAAATTCCCAATTGATTGTTTTATCGCTGTTTTGTAGGGAATAAGGCTTTTTCAGATTCTTATCTTCCAAATAGTTATCGTTTACATAAAAACGGTATTCATCTATGGCATAGTCCGCATAACCACGCTCTACCTCACTGGGAGAAGCTGATGTGACATTGGGATTCTTTATATTCTCTCTGTTTATGTAGTAAGCCAACAGTTCTTTTAAGGCGGTATTATCATCACCTGCTTCATGCAGCGATTTGACAGCACCCAATCCGGGATAGTCCAGATTAAGAATCTTGAATAGGGTTACTTCTGTATCTTCGTCTGGGGGCAGAGCGGGCTTTTCTTCATCCTCTACGGGCGGTTTCTCTTCTTCCTTATCTTTTATGGGTATGTCGTTATTTGTACATCCGAACATAATGATAGAAGATAGGAATGCACAAATGTAAAAATGGCGTTTGAATATCATCGTATTAAGTATTTAGTTTATTTGTGCAAATATAAGAAGTTTATCACCGAGTGCCGCTCAGTAATGTGTATATCCTAACTACAAATAGGAGTTGAATTATTAATTTGGTTGAATATGTTATTAGAATTGTCTTTTAGAAAGAGAGAGGAAATGCCGAAACAAGAAAAGAACTCATTTACCGTTGATATCAGTTTAAAGAAATGATTTAGAAAAACATAGACAATCGTTAGTAACGGGTCTAATAGGCTGTAACGACTTGAATTACATTTACATTACACTTCTCAGAGGGAAGTTCTTATTAGTAATATGTTTGATGTAATATATTGTAATGGTAAATATTATTTGCAAATAATAGCTAAGAAGTCATGGCGATATATTATTTTTGCCAAAAAAAGATATTTAATAATGATACTATAATAATCATTGAGTAAATATGAAAACGGAGTTAATAGAAAATTTAGACTTTACAGAGAAAGATTATAATGAGAAAACAGCAGGTGAGGATATTGCTTCTTTCAACGAGTTTATAGATGCTATTATCGCATTTGTAGAACAAAGTGGCGGTACTTTGGAAGATGCAATCATTATGGCTGACGACGCTTATTACCAATTATGATGCAACTCTTTTAAAAAATATTATGTATGTATAAAGCATTGTGTTTCAGTAATACAACTATTTGCTTGCCATATAGAAGACTATCATTTTAATACAAACAATAAATATTTTGAATGTAAAATTTGTAGTTTTCATAAAAAAACGTACCTTTGCACCGCAATTAAGGCTGGTTCCGTAGCTCAGCTGGATAGAGCAACGCCCTTCTAAGGCGTGGGTCTTGCGTTCGAATCGCAACGGAATCACAAGGGAAAATGCTAATGGGTTTATTGATAACTTGTTAGCATTTTCTTTTTATGGTTGTTGCACAACGTTTGCACAACTTGCGAATAGGGAAAGAAAAAGCCGGGAAATAATTCCGGCTATATTGTTGTTTTAACCCCACTGCTGATTTTAGGCGTAGGGGTATGTTCCGCTTCCGTTCTTCTTTTCTCATCTTCATCTTTAAGATACTTGTTTCTTATCTCTTTGATGTCATTTGTCATTCCCCATACTTTGAAGAAGAGGATGATTTGCAGTACTCCGAATATTAAAAGTATAATGGTTAGAAAGTCAATCATAATCTTAGATATTTAGTTTGTTCTTTAATTCATTGAAAGTGCCTGGATTCTTGAGGTTACTTCAGTTGAAGAGATTTGTTTTAATAAATTTAGTGTATTAAACAATCCTCATTGTTAATGTATTCTTCAAATACTGAAGTTATATAACTGCAGTATGTACTAATGTCATTATATATATTTTCTATTTCGCTTATAGTATATCTTCCTCCTATAACTGAAGCTAATTCCCGTCCATGAGCTATTGCGTTTCTATTATTTGCTAATGTTGATAAACGCCCTTTCATTTTGTCTTCATTTACTACAGGAGCGGATATACCAAAAATTTTCCATATAGATTCTATTTGTTGGTATTTTATATTCCCTGAGCCTGCAGGAAATAAGTTATCTTCTATATGACAAACTTGACTGCAATTTATTTTGGAAAATAAATCGTGTCTTTTCGTCCATTTTTTGTCTCTTGCTTCCATCATAGCATTACATTCATCGTTGAAAACCATTGAATATAATGTCGGTTTAAGATGTATTATATCATATTTTTTTTGATTAATAATAGATAAGCATTTTTGAACTGAAGCAGTTATTGTGTATTCTAAAACACCATATAGTATTACAAAACATGTACCTTTGAACACCTTCATGTCGAAAACTTCAGTTTCAGTGTTATCTTTTATTAGGGAATAAAATGATTTCACCTCTTTTAATCGTCTATTAACTTCAGCATTTACATCTTCGAACATTATTCTGAAAATTTGCTTCTACAAAATTCTATTCTTGCAAGGAGTTTGGGTTTTGAATTTGTAGCTCCAGTGATTAATTTATTAAAATCTTTATCGGTTACCCAATCGTAGAAAGAAGAAATGTTGATAGATCCTTTTTTCTGTAGAACTTCAGCGGCACCAACAGAAACGGCTTCAAAAAGAACAACTGAAGTAATGGTGCTTGTTCTGCTTTTTACCATTCCGTGGGTTAGGTTGGATAATTGAGTAAACACATTATTAAATATGCGTTCATTCGTTTCGTAATCAAAGTTCTTACAAGAATCATTCATATAATCGTTCAAAAAGTCAACAACGCTATGGTCAAAGTTGTTTTTATTATTTAAAGTTGCAAAAAAGCGCAGAACTAACTCTTCTCTAGTCCCGTCATTCTCTGAGTTTTTGGAGAGTTTTACAACTCTTCTAAAATTATTGTTTAATGATAGTCTTTTTAGAAAATCATTAAATTGACCTCTGAAAATACAACTTCTAATCTCTTGGTCTGATAATTTTATGCCTCCAGTGTTTAACCTTTCAAACAGGTCAAACCTTATGGATTTGTCGCTTTTGTCACTTAATGTTGTTATTTTTAACGGCTTTAGCAAAAAGTCAATTTGTAATGAACGTGGTAAGCATTTGAAATCCTTTTCATTAAAAGATTTCATTTTCTTCAGTCCGCAAAGTTGTAATGGAATTTCTTTTTTAATTTTTTTTCTTGCTGAAGAATCTTTTTCTGCAGCGAAATTAATGATGGAACTAAGTCTTTGTACACCATCTATCACTTCCCATGTACCGTCTGGATTGGTCGCCATGAACAGTGAAGGTACTGGAATACCCAAGAAAATAGACTCAATAAGAGTTGATTGTCTAAATGCATCCCATCTGAATTGTCTTTGATATTCAGGGGCTATGTCAATAAGTCCATCATTTACCATAGATATTAATTCCTTTACACTCATATCATAAGAATTAAAATCTACTTTTCTTTTTTGTTCATTGAGTTCTGAATTTATATCTTCCATAATATTCTATTTTATATAGGTTCCATGTGTATTTATTGAAATTCATAGTACTGCCAATGAGTTACATTTGCGTTCTTGCCAACTTCCCAACAACTTTGTATAGGAAAAGAACATCGCTGTCTATATCAATCTCCATATCGGGATATTTTCTTTTCCCATCAGGATTGGTTGCGTTGTTGTAAGAAGATAATATTGTTCTTTTCCGTTCGTAATCAATATGAATCATTTTAAGAAGCCTATCCTCTTTAGTTATAATCACATACGGCTGACCGTTGTCTATATTGTGCTTGTCTTTTATTTCACGAACAAATATAGTGTCTCCCGACATATACATATCGTACATAGAATCACCATATACTGTTATCCCATAACATCCGGCAAATTCGGGTATGTTGACGTATCCTATTATTTCATTTTCATCGCCATCAAACCCTATCCCTTGCCCTGCACATACACGTATATCGAGGATTTTAATATCTTTGTTAGTGGTTGGAATAGATGTGATAGTTGGAGTTGTAGGCATATTAGGGCTAACTCCATCTGTATCTTCATCTTCAATAATAGCATTTCCTCTTCCTGTAAGGATGTAATTAGCATTTACATTCTTGTATGTATTAAGAAATGGCATAAGTATTTTTGTGGATACCTCACTTGTTTCTCCATTTCTTAATTTCACCATCATATTTTTGGTAATTCCTTCTATGTCCGTATAAACTCTATAATCGGTCAAATTTAGAATTTCCATGACCTCATAAAATCTCTCTTTTACAGAATTTCCCATAAACTATACTGCTTTTATTTGGTAATATCTAAAAAGATACTATCTTCGCATTAAAATCAAGTTGCGGATGATTTTGATTAAATTGTTTAACTGTTCCCGTAAGGGACTATATAGGCGACTAAACTTCAAACCGCAACTTTGGAGTTTGTCGCTTTTACTTATATAAAATGATATGAACGCAACTATATCAATCCTTATGATATTAATCGGTTTGAAGTTCCACGGCAAATCAAATAAATATCAATCAGGATGCAGTAAGCAACTTAAAGAATCACGTGAAGCAATTAATGATTTATTTGACAATGCGATAATATCATTAAGGCATAGATAATCGATTGATAAAAATTGCTGCATCACATGATATATTTTTAATACCTTCCAATTTTATTTTTAGTTTTTCAATAGAGATTTTGGTATTGAAAGCGTCATTTGTTCCAACCTCTATTTCTTTTAGTTTCTGTAAAATATAATCTATATCTTCTTTATTCTTTGTAATTTTTACGATGTCAAGCATCATGTATATAGATTGTTCTATGTCTTCTTTATCACCTTGAATTGTGGCTAAATGCAGCATTCTAACTTCTATGTAAAAGGCGGATTTTAAAGTCTGTTGATGAAGTTCACGCTCCAAATCATCAGTTCTTCTATTGACGTATTCAGACAAATCTTTCTTTACTCCAAACATATTAAAGGCAAAAAGTACAGAAATAATCGCCACAACAAAAGAAAGAACAGCTAACACAGAATCTAATAGAGTCCATGTCACAGGTTCGTATTTGCATAGCCATAGCAATATTGCAACAACACTCACCCCAAGTGCTATCCACGATATCCAGTTTCTATCTCTATGTTCTTTTTTCATATAATAAAGTATAAACTACCCTAATAGTTAAACAATGTTGCTTGTTATCTAAAAAGATACTATTATGCTTGTTGGTATCTAAAAAGATAGTATATTTGCATCACGATAACGATACAAAGATACGCAACTTACAAATAAGGTGCAATAGTATAAACATATTAAATCACACGATTATGAGCACGAAGAATTTTTTACACGAAGTTATGAGTCTTGCATGGCAGTTTGTTCGCAAGAACGGTTTTACGATGTCAGAAGCATTAAAGTGCGCTTGGGCTAACATGAAATTGAAATTGCAGATGAAAAGCAAGATTGTGAAATTCTACTTTCAAAAGGTGGATGGTTCTGTAAGAGAAGCCTACGGTACACTAAATGAAAAGCTGATGCCTACCATTACGGTACTGACAACAGAAAGAAGAACGATACAGTCCAGACCTATTTCGACACAGAACGCCAAGAGTTCAGATGCTACAAGAAAGCTAACCTTTTAAAAATTGCCTGATATGAGAAACTATAGAGTATGTGATAGTATAGAAGCTTATGCCTTTGAAAAGGCTTTAGATAAGGCTTGTGAAGAACTTGAAGAGGTGGATAAAATGTCTGATGCAGAGGCATGCGTTTTCTGCAACACCGATACGAAAGAAGAAGCTTTAGAGGTTATTCAAGAAGAGATTGATTATATAGAGTTTCAACTCAACAGAATGGCAGTATGATAGAGGTATTGATAGTATTAGGCTGCTTGTATGCAAGCTACAGGCTTTTCAGAAAGCCGGGCGAGAAGTTCTTTTATGATGATTAATCACACGATTATATCACGCACGACAGTCCTATTGACGGATTGAACGGCAACCGATAGCGAGAATCGGGTAGGGCACTATTGATTGGTTCTTTGACAAGTATGTGAAAATCTTTGCGGTGTAATTCATAAGCCGTACAAGGTTAACCAAGATGACGAAATATAGAAGCTGCCATAGCAGGGATGCGGTGACTGGTAGTAGGCTATATTGATTTGAAATGAACTTTACTTTCAGCACCGAAAATCATCTTTACGGTGTCAAGTATGCGGGGCAGGTGTCCGTATCGCTGAAAGGTCTAATATAGCCCGTACTGAACTGAAATAAGGTTCTACTATTCGATTAGGGTACGGGTACTAACTCTAATTCAGCAAATTATGAAAAAAGAATTAATGGATAAAATTTTGTCTGAAATAAGTAAGGGGATAAAAGAGGCCCGTAAGTCAATAAAAAAATATGGAGCTGCCATACCAAAGCAGGATATAATGGTAATTATAAGAAATGAAAAGGGGGCTTTACAGGCAATAAAAACGGTTGAAGTTTAAAATATATAGTGATGATTAAAAGAATACTTCAGTATTTCAGAAAAAGGAAAGAGCAGAAGTTACGCAAAGAACTTCTGCTGAAAGTAGGCACACATTCAACTACTCAAGCCGTTCAAGCTTGGGTAGAGTTCATCCTTGACGGTAAGACCTCTAAAGAGCTTCTTCTATCAGCTGGCGAAGATGAGAGAGTGAAAACTTGGATTGGATTATTAGGCATCCAGTCTCGACAGTCCAATGTTCCCTCTGATAAGGGGTAGCGACAAATATTTCACATCCTTGTTCATCGCCAAATGATTTAGACTTGACAGCAGCGATGTGATTGACATTAATCAGTACAGATTCCCCGTCTTGGGGAATTTCAATAAACTGTTTCATGCTTCTTAATTTTTAGATTTGACACCTCAAAGTTAAGAAAATCCCCTGCTTATAACGTGATGTTGCCAATCGAATTGGTTCAGGGGAACAAAGCCCGTGAGGGTGAATAATCCATGAAACATTTTAATATAAACAGTCCCGTCCACGTGCTGGTCGGGAAACACTGCGACATGGCGGAATGGTAGACGCACGAAGAGTACTGGAACTTTACCCAGCCGGAAGGGTTACTCAAATCAGAAAGTTTGTCCCGGTTCGAATCCGGGTGTCGCAACATATTTGAAAACCCATTAATAACAATTATATGAAAACATTACAATTAAGTGAACAAAAAGCCCGTGAACTATATCGGAGCGGTTCAAAAGAACTAAAAACAGTATTGGAAGAATCCTTTGGAAAGGATTTCTTTTCACAAGACGTTACAGAAAGAGTGAAAACCTACCTTGATGCTTGTCACGAGTTGGGAAGGGAACCACTTGATGAGAAAAAGCTATTGGAGTTAGGCTTGACGGAACACGATATTGCTTACCAAAAGCTGACTATCGTTACGGAAGCTCTAAATGAAGGTCAGAAACTTAATGCATGCGATGCTAACGTGAAACGCTGGTATCCGTGGTTCAAGCCTAATGGGTCTCCTTCCTCTTTCGCTTTCTACGGTTCGCGTTACGGTTGGGCGTGTGCGGATGCGGGTAGCGGGTCTCGCCTTTGTTTGAAAAGCGAAAAGCTTTCCAATTATTGCGGGAAGCAATTCATTAATTTATGGAAACAATTTATTCTATAACCCTATAAACTTACAATTATGACTTTAAATGTAGATAAAAAGAACGCTTTAAAGGCTTGGAGAGAAGCGGACAATAAAGGAAAGCAGATGCTCGAAAATCTATACGGCAAAGAAATATTTGCCAATCAAAACGTAATGGATAGAATCAAAACGTTTGAAGACGCAATGGAAGAAACAGGAAGAAAAGATGTCCCTGATTTTTCAGATTTGCCCAAAGACATGCGCAAGCGTTTCATTGCGTTATATAAAATGGAAGTTATTACGGAAGCTCTAAATGAAGGCTGGAAAGCAGACTGGGATAACTCGGATGAGAACAAGTATTATCCCTATTTCTTTATGTCTCCTTCCTGTTTCGCTTTCTACGATTCGTATTGCGCTAATGCGTATGCGGCTGCGGGTAGCGGGTCTCGCCTTTGTTATAAAACACGCGAACTTGCGGAATATTCGGCAAAACAATTTATTGACATTTGGAAAGACATCCAGATAGGATAAGCATACAAAGGTCGTCTGCCCTTGTCTCCTTCCTCTTAAAAATAAATTATGGAACAAGAAATTTGGAAAGATATAATTGGATATGAAGGGATATATCAAATATCCAGTTTAGGTAGAGTAAAATCTGTGAGCAGATATGTAAACCATATAAATGGAGTAAGGCATGTTCATAGTAAAATTTTAAAGCCTAATAGTTGTTCTCTTTATTTAAATATTAGTCTTAGTAGAAAATGTGTAATGAATAGATTCACTATACATAGGCTTGTAGCTAAAGCTTTTATTCCTAACCCTAATAATCTTCCACAAGTTAATCATAGAGACGGCAATAAATTTAATAATAAAGTAGAAAATCTTGAATGGTGTTCTTCCTCTGATAATCAAAAACACGCATATAGAATTGGGTTAAAAAAATCTCCTAATTTAGGCAGATTCGGCAGTCTAAATCATTCATCTAAAGCTATAATACAATATAGTTTAACAGGAGTGCCAATTCAAGAATACGGAAGTACAAGAGAGGCTTCCAGAGTTACTAAAATAAATCAAGGAACTATAGCAGCATGCGCAAGAGGGGAAAGAGTATCAGCCGGTTCTTATAAATGGAGATATAAATAACCAAATTCAGCCACAGAAAAGGTCAGTGCTATACCGTACTAAAAGCCGTGAGGGATGCTGAGTACAAGCTACCCCTTTACCCTTGTACGGGTGGTTAAAATTGTTTTGTCGTGTTTTATTTTGTGTTTGTACTGGGTGTGCCGTCTGTGAAGATAGCGCATCTTTTTCCGGTGATATGGCGGAATAGGAAACGCGTTGCTCGGCAATAAACTTAGCAATTTATGCAGGTTCAAATCCTGCTATCACCACTATTTTTTTCAAAATTAAAGCGTATGATAAAGGAAATTAAAGTAGATGAGAACTATCAGACAACTAAGTTATTTGATAGTATAAAGGTTGGGGATATATATCGAATCCCCTTTGAAGACTCTCGGCACACTGGGATAAAAATGGAAGCTGCCCGAAGAAACAAAGAAGCACGGCTCACGAAGAAGTTGAAAGGAAAACTTGACATTATGTATAGGGTATCAAAAACAGATTGCCCAGGTTTTTCTTCGCTTATACGACTGAAATAGTCATTAGCTCACACGATTATGGAACGGGTATTTACAGAACTCACCCCTGAATGCGAGGTTACAGTACGGATGTATGCGCAGGGGTATGAGAAAAAGGAAATTGCCAATATCAAATGTCGGGCGGTTAGCACAATTAACAACCAGTTGCAAAAGGCTTTTGAAATATTGCATGTACGGAATGGGAGAGAACTTGCAACAATGCTTTATGAACGGATAGCCGGTGTGAAATTTACGATGGATTTTTCACCGGTAGTTCGTGTATCTGTAGCTTGTTGCTTGCTATGTGTATTTTCTCTGTCGCTTTATCACGAACAAGGTGATATGAGAAGGTTACGAAGAATAAGAGTAGAACGTGTGGAAAGAATAAGGATAGGAGAATGAATATAGAAGATATTTTGAATAGTGGTGCCAATGTTACTTTGACTATAAAATCCACTGACCTAAAAGAGTTTGCAGAACATCTTGTAAAAAAGACAGTGAGAAATATCAAGGATTCTTTTATCAAGCCAGAGGATGATTATCTGACTATTAAAGAAGCAAGCCAGATTTTGCATACTGATAAGTCAACCCTATGGAGATGGCATAAAATTGGATATTTGTGCAGGTTGGAAATAGGCGGTAAGAGATTGTACCGAAAAAGTGATGTAGATGCTATTCTACAGAAAGAGAATAATTAACCCTTTAAATTTTACTATCATGAGTCTTATCAAAAAATCAAATGAATTAGTAATCCCTACCACAGTGAAAATGATGATTTACGGCCAGGCTGGTATGGGAAAATCAACTGTGGCATTGAGCGCACCGAAACCTTTGTTATTGGATTTCGATAATGGCGTTAAGCGTATGAATATGGCGCATTTGGAAAGCATAGATACCGTACAGGTCACTTCTTGGAGTGATGTTCAACAGGTCTTGCAAGAAGATTTATCGGCTTATCAGACAATCGTAGTTGATACCATTGGTAAGATGATGGATTTCATCATTACTTATAAATGTGGCAGCCGCCAACCGTCTATCAGGGATTGGAGCGGTATCAATGCGGAGTTTTCATGGATGACACGAACACTTTCGGGGCTTAACAAGCACATCATTTTCGTTGCCCATCGCGATACAAGAAAAGAAGGTGATGATACGGTGTTTATCCCTGCCTTGCGTGAAAAATCCTACAACTCTATCGTTACTGAACTGGATTTGCTCGGTTATCTTGAAATGAAAAGCGAAAGAGGTGTTCAAAGACGCACTATAACTTTTGACCCGACTTCAAGAAATGACGGTAAGAATACCTGCAATCTTCCTTCAGTAATGGAGGTTCCTACCATTCTTGACAAGAATGGTAATCCGACTGCCAAGAACGACTTTATCACTACCAGAATAATCAATTCGTATTTGGATATGCTTGCCGCCAAGAAAGAAGCACAGGAAAAGTATGATAAGGTGATAGAGGAAATCAAAGAAAGTATCGAATTTATAACTGATGCCAAGTCCGCTAATGAGTTCGCCTCTCATATTAATGAGTTTGAACACGTTGGTAGTTCTTTGATGATGGCGAGAAGTTTGTTTGCTGCAAAGGTAAAGGCTTTGGGTCTGATATTCAATAAGGAAACTAAAATCTACTCAGATGCAGCCTAACTATCGTATATATGCAACATTATTGGATTCTTACTTCAATTACCTTAATAGCGATGTCATATACGAGCGTTATTATGGGTGGAGTGAGAGTCCACCATGTACGGAAGAAGAGTTCCGGCAGAAGCAGTTTCAAGAACTGATAGACCGTATCAATCGCAAGCCATTCGACAGCGAAGCGGCAGACAAGGGAACAGCCTTTAATGAGGTTATTGACTGTATGGTTGAAAATCGGAAATCCGAAACTGTGCAGGTTGAAAAGGTATATAAGGTAATACGCGAAGGAGCTTGTGACGAAACAGGTAGACCTTTGTATTACGATGAGGTTCAGACCAACGAGGTTATAGGTTTGAGAGTTACCTATAATAATCGTGTTTTTACTTTCCCAATCTCACTTTGCCGAGAGTTCGCTGGTTACTTCAAAGGAGCATTAACCCAACAAAGGGTAGAAGCGATTCTTCCAACCGCATACGGCAATGTTTTGGTTTATGGGGTAATTGACGAGCTGATGCCGGCCAGCGTCCACGACATCAAAACAACTGGAAGCTATACCGTAGGGAAGTTCAAAGACCACCACCAACATTTAGTTTATCCATACGCTTTGATGAAGAACGGTTCGGATGTGCGGACGTTTGAATACAACATTGTAGAGTTTAATAAAGGCGGTTTGGTGGTAGATACCTATACAGAAACATACGTTTTCAATCCTGAACGTGATATTCCTATTCTTGCTAATCATTGTGAGGAATTTATCCGGTTCTTGGAAGAAAACAGAGAACTTATAACCGACACCAAAATTTTTGGAGGAGAAAATTAATGGCAAATCAACTTACAGGAAAGATTCTCTATATCTATCCCTCTCAACAGATAGCATCTAAAGACGGCAGCAAGACTATTGTAAAGAGAGGTATCGTAATAGACTGTACACGCTTCGACCCTTACACGGGCGAACGTGGTTTCGAGAACGCTCCCATGCTGGAGTTCATCGGTGACAGATGCGCAGAGCTTGACAAATACCAAGCCGGACAGGTAGTCACCATCTCATTTGACGTGCAAGGCACACGATACCGTAACAAGGACAACGTGGAGCAGATATTTACCCGTGTACAGCCGTATCGGATTGAACCACGTCAGACCGGACACTCATCCGCACCAGTTCAACAACCTACACCGCAGCCGACTTATCAACAACAGCCGCAGAACTTTCCGCCTCCGGTTGATGCTAATGGCAATGTAAAGGACGATTTGTCTTTTTAGCGTATGCTGTTCGACTTGAAGAATGAATATCAGATACCCAAGTTCAAGGAGTATGTAAACAAGCTGTTTAGTGAACGTGCGGTGGTGGAAGTGAAAAAGAAACTACCTAACCGCACGCTTGCCCAAAACAGCTACTTGCATCTTCTTTTAGGGTATTTCGGTAGTGAGTACGGTTGCAGTCTCGACGAAGCAAAAATTGATTTTTATAAGAGGACTTGCAACCGTGATTTGTTTGAGAGAAAGACGGTCAACAAGAAAGGTAAGGAAGTAACTTACTTAAGAAGTTCTGCCGAGCTGACAACAGGTGAAATGACTTTGAGTATTGACCGTTTTCGTAACTGGAGTGCATCAGTGGCAGGTATCTATCTGCCGGCTGCAAATGAACATCAAATGCTGATATACGCCCAGCAGGAAATACAAAGAAATCAAGAATTTATTTAGTTATGATAGAAACAAGAAAAACAGAAACCAGGTATGTGACATCTGACCCGAAAAAGATGCTCAACATGTACCTTGCAAAACGTGTCCTCAAAACATGGGAGGAGTCTTTCATTGATGAAGATACAGGTGAAACAGTAACCATCGAACGGAATGAAATTCTTTTTGACCGTGGCACGCTGATAGACCAAGACACTTTGGCGAAAATTCGTTTCAGTATGGAAGCTGACGGCATTAAGGAAGTGGAAGTCAGCAACCAGAACCGCTTGGCATTCGAGAACGAGAACAAATTCTTATATCCCTATCTTGCACAGGCACAAATAGGGGACAAGAAACATAAGTTCCTGCTGTATGCCACCGGATTGGAAAATTCTTGTAGTATCTTGAAAGATTACATCGAACTAAACTATATGTTCGGATTCACCTTGACAATGGTCAAGGAGTTCGATTCCTGTGTGATTCTTACTGGCAACTTGAAAGAACGCAAGGTTGATGACGCTTCGATTGCCTATCTTAAAGAAGAGATTACAACGGAAGAATATCTTGACAAGATGGATGAAGAGGACGATGAGGAAGAATCCAAGCCGGATGAAAAGAAGTTCTACCAGATTGAGACGAAAATCACATTTACGGATGGGGAAAATGAAGATGAAAGGGTTCAGACTTTTGTCGTGAACACTTTCAACGTTGACAGAGCAATGATGCTTATTACTCACTACCTCAAAAATAAAGAGGAAGAATGTGAGAAACAAGCCAAAGAAAAGGGACATGAGTTCAAAAAGAGAGAAATTCACACGGCTATTGAATCAGCCAAACCTATTCCGGTCGGGCGGTTTATTCCGAAAGAGTTTTCAATGGCTTATATGGAATAACTTTGTTAACCTGCCTGCTCGGTCTGTGAAGATATAGCAGGCAAACATGGGGAACTGTTGGGCAAAGAGATCAGTGGGATGGGAATCTCTGTTTATCCACTAAGTAAGTTTAAATTTATATTCCCCTCCACAATAGAACGTTGGTATTGGAAATTCTAATATAGGGAACTCTATGTTAGATTCTCCTTTAATAATGGTAAATTTATCCCATTCGTCTTTCCCTGCATAAACAATGTATTTTCCGTCATTTGTCTTTATTATATTACTGAGATCAACAACATTCATTATTCCTTCATTTATACTATATGATATACAATGGCGATATAGGTTAGATCTTTCAGAGGCTTGCGCTACTAACCAATCATTGAAGAATACCGCAGATTTGTTAGGCCTCATATACGTCCCAAGCAATCGCTTACTGTTACCTTGGAAATATAATTCTTTATTGGTTATACAATAAATAAATCCTATTAGTTTACCCTTATGTGTATTACAACAAAATCCTGTGTGAACACAGTGATCGAGCCTGCCATAGTTTTCAATAGAAACATGAGACGCTGTATTTATGACAGATAGCATTGTTATTTTATTTTGAGAATATAATTTTCTTAGAATTTCATCAAGTTCCATAATCTAATTTATTGGTTTAGGACACAAAGATATAAAAATATAATTTCATGTTGTTTAGATACAAAAAGAAATCAAAGCAAAACAAGCCTTTACCTCTGTTTGATAAAGCAGGGGTAACAGTAAAAAAGAAGCCGGATTTAAAAGCTAAACTTGACAAAGAGTTTTCCCTTTTTATCCGGCTTCGTGATGCAATGCCGAACGGATATTTTAGATGTATCTCGTGCGGGCAGATAAAACCGTTCGGGCAAGCCGACTGCGGACACTATTTTAGCCGCACACACCTGGCGACACGTTTCGATGAAAATAACTGCCATGCTGAGTGCCGTCACTGCAACAGGTTCAAAGCCGACCATTTGGAAGGCTATCGGGTGAATCTAATTGCTAAAATCGGTCAACAGAAGTTTGATTTGCTGAAAGTCAAAGTTGCCAGCACTTCCAAAATGACTGATTTTGAGTACGAACAGCTAATCAAGTATTACAAAGCACTTAATAAGAAGTTACGAAAGGAGAAAGGGCTATGAGTTATGTATTACGAGATTACCAACAGAAAGCCTCTGATGCTGCCGTTTCTTTCTTCAATAACAAGGCGAAGAAAACAAATGCCATTATGGTGTTACCTACGGGCAGCGGAAAGTCGCTTATCATAGCGGATATAGCCGCAAGGCTTGACGGTCATACCTTGGTGTTCCAGCCCTCGAAGGAAATACTCGAACAGAATTTCAAGAAACTCTGCTCATACGGTATTCTTGATTGCAGCATCTATTCTGCATCCTTTAACTCAAAAGAAATAAGCCGGATAACATTCGCCACCATCGGCAGTGTGAAGAATCATCCCGAACTGTTCACCCACTTCAAGAACATCATCGTGGACGAATGCCACCTTGTTAACCCTAAAGAGGGTATGTACAAAGATTTTTTTGATGCGGTGAAGTGTAAGGTTCTTGGACTGACAGCTACACCGTATCGTTTAAGTTCCAGCCATGACTTTGGTTCTATGCTGAAATTTATCACCCGGACAAAGCCTCATGTCTTTTCAGAGGTCATTTATCATGTACAGGTATCAACCCTATTAGATATGGGCTATTTGGCGAAGTTGAATTACTATCCAATGAATCCTTCGGGATGGAACGAACTTAACTTGAAAGTAAATACTACTGGTGCCGACTATACAGATAGGTCAGTTCAAAGAGAATATGAACGGATAGACTTTTACGGCTATCTCGTTCATATTGTCCAAAGGCTGATGAATCCCAAAGCCGGAGGAAAACGGAAAGGTATTTTGGTATTTACCCGTTTTCTGAAAGAAGCGGAGCAGCTTACCTGGTCTATACCCGGAGCCGCAATCGTTTCGGGTGACACCCCAAAAGGTGAGCGCGAAAGGATACTTGAAGCGTTCAAGGCTGGTGAAATTTCGGTAGTGGCGAATGTCGGGGTATTAACCACCGGCTTTGACTATCCGGGACTTGATACAGTCGTTATGGCACGTCCTACAATGTCACTTGCTATGTGGTATCAGATAGTCGGTCGTGCCATCCGCCCGCATCCTTCCAAAGAATGTGGTTGGATTGTGGATTTATGCGGTAATATCAAACGTTTCGGAGAGGTGTCGGACTTACGGTTGTTTGATAGCGGAAATGGGAAATGGGCAGTTTACTCGAAAGGAAGGCAATTAACAAACGTAAGATTCTAAAACTATGGACGAAGGATTTTTGAGGCTAAGCCGCAGGTTTTTCTCGAATGAAATGTGGAATGAAGCCCGTACTTTTAGCAGTTGCGAAGCGTGGTTAGACTTAATTCAGTCTGCACGATTTGAGGCAACGCCCCGAAAGGAGAGTATCGGAGGTCGAGAAATCTCTTATTCAAGAGGTCAATATCCTGCATCCATAAGATTTTTATCTCAACGCTGGAAATGGTCTGAAAAGAAAGTGCGTTCCTTTCTTGTGCATCTTAGGAAAAAAGGTATGATAACTGTTGAGTGCAATCAGGGAATGAACCTTATAACTCTATGCAAATATGAAGAATATAATCCAATGGGCACAAGTAAGGGCACAAGCAAGGACACAGATATTGAAAAGAAAATCAAAGAATTACAGTCCGAATGGGCACAGCTAAGGGCACAACTTGGGGCACAGTCTGTAAACAACAATCTGCCGCAATCCGAACTTTTACAAAAATCAGGGCACACGGAGGGCACAAATACAAAGAAAGAAGAAGAAAGAGAGTATATAGATATATCTTCCCAGCAAAAGAAAGAAAATACTCCTGACGGAGTATCAAAGAAAGAAAATCTTTCTTTGCCATCCCCTCTCGCTGAAAAAGTTGATTATAACGGCTTGATGGGATATTATAACGCCACATTCAAAGATAAGCTCCCGCAGATAAAATCAATGACTGATGTAAGAAAGAAAGCCGTAAAAGCCCGGATAGCCCAATACGGGAAAGAATCCATCAAGACAGCTTTCAATCTCATACTTCAATCCCCATTTCTGTTAGGAGCGAACGAGCGTAACTGGAAATGTGATTTCGACTGGATTTTCAAACAAGCGAACTTTACTAAAATATTGGAGGGAAACTATAATGGGAAGCGAACTGATACTGCTACCGCAAGAAGAGAGTCGGTTAGCCGCCTTAAGGAACTCGCCGGAGAAATACTGCGAAACTCTTCGACCGAAAAGGGTTGAAGACGTGTTTTTGAGTAACGAACCGGCAATAGGGACGATAATAAGAAAATTCGGGGAAGCGCAGGCAAGGGCTGTCCTGGTTATCCTAATAGCTGATGCTTTGGAATTTTTCAATGTGGGTAATACTATGACAGACACGCAGGTCGCAATGACTGTAGACTTGATAATCGAGGAATACCCGTATATGAAGACCGATGATTTTAAGCTGTGTTTCAAAAATGCGATGAAGATGAAATACGGTGAAAACTACAACCGCATAGACGGGCAAATTATAATGAGCTGGTTGCGTACATACAACAAAGAACGTTGTGCTATTGCTGATAGCCAGTCATGGAATGCACACAAGGCTTGTTTGTCGGAAGAACAGAAGTCTGTCTGCGGGATGTTTTATGAGGAATACCGTTGCGAACTTGAGGAACGTGCAGCTGGCGGTGATGAAGCTGCTATAAATGCTCTAAAGTTGTCAGATGAACTGTCTCAAGAGTTGAATAGACGGAAATTTGAAATACAGAGAAAATATTTGGAAGAATTTTATAAAAAGCAAAACCGATGAAACTGACTATCTGCTGGACTGCCAGAGGGAGACAGAAACGTTTCTATGAGGATATATGCAGGAAATTCGGCATACCCTCCTATATGAGCGTGAACCATGAAACACCTTGCGATATACGGGAAGAAGACATGTCCTTGCTGCGTGAATGCGAGAAAAGAGGGTTTTTACAAATAAGAAATAAATAATTTATACACGATTATGAAACCAAGAAAACAACTAATTGACGCCGCCGTAGCCAATGGTAGCATTGACAGAATGAACATGTTGCTATCCGCCGCACACCTGCTGAACTGTGAAGCCAACAGTTTGGTGGAAGAAGCGAGCGACTTAATGGCTGAAAACGGTCTTCTGCTTGGAGACTTGAAAAAGTAGCACAACGACTTTGTGGGAGTTGCTGACAAGTATTTCAAAGAGTTCGCCACCCTTGTCACTACCGATACTGCCAAGATGGATCTGTTTTCCGATTTGGACGGATTCGACAGCGCTTTCAGAGAATGGGCGAAAGTTCCTAATGATTGGAAACCTAAAGAAGTGAAACAATGAAAGAATATATAGAATTTTTAAAAGACAAGATGGCCATCAGCCATCAGACCGGATTTGAAGTCAATCCGGATGAATTAACCCCGTCGTTATATCCCCATGTCAAAGATACTGTTCGTTGGGCGGTATCCGGCGGTTGTCGTGCGATATTCTCCAGTTTCGGTATGCAAAAGACCGTCACTCAGTTGGAGATACTTCGGGTAGTCCTGAAACACAAAGGTGGCAAAGGGCTGATAGTATGTCCCAAGCGTGTAGTAGTCGAGTTCCTTACACAAGCGGAACAACATCTGCACATGAAAGTAACCTATGTACGAACTATGGCTGATGTGATGATATGTCCGACTGACATCATGGTTACAAACTACGAGCGTGTGCGTGACGGTGAAGACGGGGTAAGAATAGAACCTTCCTACTTTACCGTAACATCATTGGATGAAGCGAGCGTATTACGTGGTTTCGGTACCAAGACCTACCAGGAATTCCTTCCCTTGTTTGCGGATGTTCCCTACCGCTTTGTAGCCACCGCCACGCCATCGCCCAACAGATACAAGGAGCTGATACATTATGCCGGTTATCTCGGTGTGATGGATACCGGGCAGGCGCTTACCCGTTTCTTTCAGCGTGACAGTACGAAGGCGAATAACCTTACCCTTTATCCGCACAAGGAGAAGGAGTTCTGGTTGTGGGTAAGTACATGGGCTTTGTTCCTCACCAAACCATCCGATCTCGATTATCCCGATACCGGATATGAATTGCCTGAACTGCGTGTACATGAGGAAGTGGTTAGTGTGGATAACTCCACTGCCGGAACCGACCGTGACGGACAAGTGAAGATATTCCGTGAGGCTGCTCTCGGTCTTGCTGATGCAGCTAAGGAACGTCGGGATAACATGCAGGAAAAGGTTGCCCGTGTGGTAGAGATTATCAACCGCCCGGAAAACAAGGACGACCATTTCCTTTTATGGCATGACTTGGAAAATGAACGGAAGGCATTATGTGACGCCATACCCGGATGTAAGGCTGTATATGGTTCGCAAGATGATGAGGAAGCCGATGAAGTGATAGCGGATTTCAAAGACGGCCGTCTGAAATATCTGGCCGCCAAACCAGAAATGCTTGGTGAGGGTTTGAACTTCCAGTATCACTGTCATAAGGCAATCATGTTCATCGACTATCGGTTTAATGACAAGTTTCAAGCAATAGCCCGTATCTACCGGTTCATGCAAAAGTATCCGGTTGACCTTTATCTGGTCTATGCGGAAAGTGAGGGAAAGATATACAAGAGCTTCATGCAGAAGTGGGCACAACATCGCGAAATGGTAGCCAAGATGACCGATATAGTCCGCGAGAACGGTCTGTTCGGTTTGCAGGCAGAGGAAAAGATGATGCGGTGGATGTTTGCCAGCCGTGAAGAAAAGGCCGGTAAGCTGTGGAAGGCTATCAATAACGACAATGTTCTTGAATGTCAGAAAATGGAAAATAATTCAGTAGACCTGATTGTAACCAGTATCCCGTTCTCCAACCATTACGAGTACACTCCGACCTATAATGACTTCGGGCATAATGAGGACAATAGCAAGTTCTTCGAGCAGATGGATTACCTTACTCCTGAATTGATGCGCATATTGAAGCCTGGCCGGTTGGCTTGTATTCATGTGAAAGACCGCGTACTGTTCGGTAACACCACGGGTGACGGCATGCCCACTATTGACCCGTTCAGCGAAATGACAGTGTTCCACTACATGAAACATGGGTTCCGCTACATGGGGCGTATTACAGTGGATACGGATGTAGTAAGGGAGAATAACCAGACTTATCGACTTGGCTATACTGAAATGTGTAAGGATGGTTCAAAGATGGGTATCGGTTGCCCGGAATATGTTCTTCTTTTCCGCAAGCTGCCTTCTGATACCTCACGAGCCTATGCTGATTTGCCGGTGACAAAAAACAAGAGTGAATACTCGCTTGCCCGTTGGCAGATAGATGCGCATGCAAGTTGGAAATCTTCCGGTAACTCTCTGTTGAGTTACGAGGATATGAAAGGTGCCGGTATTGATAAAATACGTCATTTGTTCAGGAATTATGAACGCGAGCATATATATAACTACGAGGAACATGTATCATTCGCTGAGGAACTGGAAGCATACGGGAAGTTGCCTAAAACATTCATGGCCGTTGACCCGGTAAGCAAGAAGCCGTGGATATGGGATGATGTTACCCGGATGCGCACACTCAATACGAGGCAGTCGCAGAAGAAACGGCAGAACCACATCTGTCCACTTCAGCTGGATATTGTCGAAAGGCTGATTGAACGGTATTCAAATAAGGGTGAACTGGTATTCGACCCGTTCGGTGGTATCGGAACCGTTCCTTATTGTGCTGTTAATTTAGGACGTAAAGGATTATCCACTGAACTGAATTACGATTACTGGAAAGATAGCCTTTCATACTTGTATGAAGCAGAAATGGAAGTGAGCGCGCCCACGTTGTTTGACTTATTGGATGATGCAGTATGAATGTTCATCAGACAGTCCCCCACTCCGATTGCACCTCTTTCGCGAAATGTGGCAAGCATTCCCTTGCTTATTGCCGGAAGTACGGCGCTATCGAATGCGACCCGTGCGAGATAGTGAAGCGGAAACCGAGAAACCGGGTGGTAGTGGCCGGAGTAGAGCGCAAGGTGTGCAGCCGATGTAAAAGCCCGCTTTTGCTATCCTGCTTCTATGACAGGACAATCTATCGCAACAGGAAAGCGTATCACATCAAGACATCATGGTGCAAGATGTGTGTTTCGGAAAATAATAGGGAACGGAATGGAAGGAAGAAATCGAATTAAAAATAATCTATATGATAATAGCATGGTTTTCTTGCGGTGTAACATCCGCAGTTGCTTGTAAGATAGCACTAAGTCTGTATGATGATGTGCAGATTTACTACATCGAAACAGGTTCCGGGCATCCTGATAACACCCGGTTCCTATCTGATTGCGAAAGATGGTATAATCGTCCGATACATACTATCAGAAGCGATAAGTATCTCAACGTAGAGGATGTGTTGGCTAAGAAAAGATTTATTAATGGTCCTACTGGCGCAGCTTGTACATTTGAACTAAAGAAACAAGTCCGTTACAAGCTGGAAAAAGAGTTGGGAAATTGGGACGGTCAAGTCTGGGGATTTGATTTTGACCCGAAAGAGATTAACCGTGCCATTCGCCTAAAGCAACAATATCCGGATACAAAGCCGTTATTCCCGCTTATTGAAAGACAGATAACCAAAAAGGATGCAATGGGTATGCTATGGAAAGCTGGCATTGAAATCCCTGCCATGTACAAGATGGGTTACAATAACAACAACTGTATCGGTTGTGTGAAAGGTGGTATGGGTTATTGGAATAAGATACGGAAAGACTTCCCGGAGGTATTCAACCGAATGGCAGTAATTGAACGAGAAGTGGGTGCAACGTGTCTGAAAGACAAATCGGGAAAAATATTTCTTGATGAGCTTTCTCCTAACCGTGGAGAAATACCAGAAGAAATCATGCCTGATTGTTCTCTTATTTGCCAAATAGAATTCCAAGGAATAATAGACAGGCAGGTAGAGCGAGTTTTGAAAGGAGAAATTCACATTAATGACGTAACATGAAGAAAAGAATAGAAAAAGAGATGCAGAAATACCAGCATAGATACAAATTGCATCAGTATTTGAAGTATGCCCGCCAATGGTGTTTCGCTCTGGCATATAAGGGTAAACTATACACGTTGTTAGACGATGGTAGAATTGTAAAGGAGAACGATTGTTTATGAAACGCCTAATTGATGCCATTATAAAGAAATGGTTCTGTTGCCACGAGTGGGAATACTTATTTGAAAGGAGAGTTGAAGTTGTTGATGATTGGGGCGATAGCAGTTGGTACACCGTCCGTCACTATTTCTGCAAGAAGTGTGGTAAATATAAGAAAATTAAAAGTCATTGATTATGAAAAAAAATCGTTGAGAAAATATATGTCTATAAAGTCTTGCTACCCTATAAAAATTGGTATAGCATAATGACTGATAATGGAATAGTTAGAAACAACATTATAATTGTTGGTAAAAAGCGGTTATTGAAAGTTGCTTTAGCTTTAATTCTCATGGCTTTATTAAACAGAATGACTACTATAAAAATATTTAAATCCTCAAAAAATGAAGTATAAGGTTACATATACCCTGCAAAGAGAGGTTTCTGTAATTGTTGATATAAAAGACAAAGAACTTAACAGAGACTTTAAAAGACTTGGCGAAATCCACTCTAATTCAGATTTCAATTATCCGTTCGACCCTCGTTGGGAGATAGAGAAAAAAGGCTATGAAGAATTTTCTTGTGGTGAACATTATGAAGATGGAGAGGAAGGTATTGTCAACCGGTCTATTATAAGATTTAAGGACTAACAATAGAGATAATTCAAAACTGATTGGAAAGGAAATAAGTTATGAAACAGACAGTAGAAGAAGCAGCCCGCACTCATTGGAGTGAAAGTACATATAATAAAGATACAGAGCTTGCCTATGATGAAAGAGACAGTATAGCTATCAAGGCATTGGCAAAATCGGTTGCATTACGGGCTTTTAAGAAAGGTGCAGACTGGCAGTCAAGGCAATCTCCGTGGATAAGCGTTGAGGAGCGGTTGCCGAAAGACATTCCTGGTGCTCCTTTGGTAGTTATATTGGAAGACGGCAAAACCGGATATTACAACGCAAGATATACAGATAATTACGAGTTTGTAACCATGGATGGTCAGTTGTTGCACAATGTAGCATATTGGCAACCTATCCCCCTCTTTCGATTAAATACTCGAAGCCAACAGGGATGTACTGGAACGGATTAAGGAGAAAGGAGACTGAAATATGTTTAGGACAAAAAAAGATGAAAAATTAAGATTGGACTTAGTGAAACAAGCTGGGTTCACATTAGACGAAGTACCATTGGTTTATGCTTTCATAAAGGGGACTGATGAAGCACTGTCGGAGTTGCAAGAGTTCCGACAGTGGAAAATGTACAAAGAAAAGCAAAAGGTTGGATACAATCTTTAGGCTTTCTCTACAAGCAATGAGATAACAAATACTGGATAAGGCTGTCCGTCTTTTCCGATTTGATGGTTGAATGTAGTAGAAACAATCTGTTTCACAGTCCACCCATTTTCGTTTAATTGCTTGGTTACATCATCTAAATTCATTCCATAGGAATCAATGACGTTGAAACGTCGAGAGAAAGTTAGAACTCTTTGTTGCATAATCATAAATGTTTAAAATTAGACAAAAACAAAAGTAGAAATTAAAAGGGGTATATCCAATATTCATAATGATTAAGTTTAAAATTAGACACTTTACTCCTTTTCATAGGATATACCCCTTGTTTAAATTTGGTTAGGTATGGAAGTAAAGAACGGAATAATAATAGACGGAGTACTGCATGAATTGAAGGAAACGAAACGTAATGATTGTTTAAAATGTTCGTTACGTGATTTATGTCAAAATGAGTTCGGAAACGAATGCCTATGTTGGATTAATTTAGCTTCGGAATCAGAGATGACAAATTGTGAATTTAAGTGTCGTGGCAAAGTAACAGATATTAAGATAGATAAGGAGGAATAACTATGGGATTTACAACACCGTGCTTTATATTAAAGAACACATTACAACTTCGGGCAAAGCTGGAAGGGCTGGGATATAAGGTAGGCAATGAGTATTATATAAACGACGCCTTTTTAGCTACTGATAATAATGAAATGTTCGGAATTGACGAGCCTTATTATCCTAAACAATGTAATGGATACATTCATTGCGGAACCAACGAAGGGCTTTTCTTGAGCATTGCTGCATTGAGAGATGATACAAATGAAAATCAATGGTTTATTTGCGATGTAAATCATTGGGATAGAGAGGACAATGGAGAATTAACAGTTTATACTGAAATAGGAGAATGGATTTTTTGTAAATCCAATGACGATGATTGTGCACGAGATAATCATTATCACAAGGCTTCCGTAAACGAACTGATTGAACACTTTAAAGGAAAGGAGAACCAACCATGACCGAAGAACTTGTAACATTGGAAACAGCTAAGCTGCTGAAAGAAAAAGGCTTTAATGAATATCATTATCCGATTCAATCTATTGCGGCTAAGTGGCTGCGTGAAGCCAAGGGTCTGCATATTGAAATATCCTATTCATGTAATAAATATTGGTATTATGATATACTGACAATTCCGAAGCATGATTTTGTAGGATTGGCTAATAGACCTTTTGTTAAGTATAATACTTACGAGGAAGCACTGGAAGCCGGGATACAAGAAGCATTAAAACTTATATAATTATGAAAGCAAACCTAATCTTTTTTCTTGCGATATTCATCATATCAGCATTATTTATCGGACATTTCCGGTTGACATTTTCACCGTTCAGCATATCACTCCCTTATTGGCATAGGGCTGTCGGAGTTGTTCTTATTGTTGTAGGCTGTTCGGTATACAATATAGGAGAAAATATATCCGGCTATAAGAAAGGACTGGATGAAGGCATAGAAATAGTTTTGAAACGATTACAAGAAAGATACAATGAAAAAGATAATGTTCAACGATGAATGCGGCTTAACCCAAGCTGTATTGGATGGTCGGAAGACTATGACGAGAAGGGTCTGCAAGTATGACAGACCAAATGAAACTTATGATATTGTATTCCCCGTTTTTGAACCAAATGATTACGATAATGACGGGAATATAGTATCTCCATTAAATTATGCTTTTGGTTGGAAAAACGACAAAGGATACTTTACGGGTTGGAATATTCCAAAATACAAAGTAGGTGAAGCTGTTGCCGTTGCGCAATGTTACAAAAGTTTAGGTATGAATCCCGAAATCGCACTTGATGATAAAGACGGAATAGGATTTTATACTAAAACAAAATTTGCACCCGGTTGGAAAAACAAGATGTTTGTTCGCGCTGACCTTATGCCACATCATATCCGCATTACCGACATCAAGATAGAACGGTTGCAAGACATTTCCGATGAAGATTGCTTGAAAGAAGGCATAGGAAAATATTTTATAGGATTTGATTCACTCCATGCCGATTACATGGGTTTTACATATAGTTTTGATGAATCTGGAAAGTATAAGTATCCTAATGCAAAACAAGCCTTTGCCGCCCTCATAGATAAAGTATCCGGCAAAGGTGCATGGGAATCCGACCCTTATGTTTTCGTTTATGAATTTGAATTAGTTGATTAACCATGAATAGAAACGAATACCGGGAACGGTGCAAGCATTACAGCCCCTACAGTGGGCAATGCTACAAAAAGTCATTCATATCGGGCATAGCAAATAATGTGCATGTGAACATGCGGTGTGACGGCAAATGTCCCCGTATGAGGAGTTACGACAAGAGAAACGGAATATTAATTGATAAAGAAATAACAGATAAATCTAAATGAATATACTAAAACGCTTTCTATTTATAATGTTGTTTATGCCTATATGTACTATAAACGCTATCTATGATACTATAATGTTTATAGTCAAAGGCGACAATCACGAATGGTTTAGAGTACTTAATTGGTTGAGTAATAATCTAATAGATAATTGATATGGAAAAAATAAAATGTATAACTTTCGATAAAGCAGCACAAGATGTTTTGCCGGAACACATCAAGGCTAAGATGAAAGCTAATATGAGCAAAGCCAGACGGGAAGAATACAAAAAGCTATGTTATAACTTTGAGTATAAATTTGGCTCCAATATCCCCCATTGTGCAAAGAAGTGGGAATGTGATGAAGATTGTGAATACATGAGAAACTTTAAAAAATAGTAAACATGAATCTAAATAAATTGCGCGATCGCGCCTATAAAACCGCTTGCGACCACGGTTTCCACGATGAAGAACTGAGTAACGAACACTGCCTTTGCCTTGTAATATCCGAGCTTATGGAAGCCGTGGAAGCGGATAGAAAAGCGAAACGGGCAGACACCGCTCGGTTCAAATATTGGCAATCGGAAGCTCCCGGACTTACCGATGAAGGTAGAATAAGGTCATTTAAAGAAGACTTTAAAAGTTACATCAAGGATACGATTGAAGATGAACTGGCCGATGCTGCTATACGCCTGCTTGATTTGTGCGGATTGCGTAAGATAGACATTGAGGACTTTACGGAAGAAATGTCGTACGAGGCAGAGGAAAGTTGCAATGATGAGACCTTTACAGAAAGTGTATACGCTATATCCACAATTCCCATCAGATATGAGTATGAATATGACAGTCTATTAGAAAATCAATTAAATAGCATGCTATTGGCTATCTTCGGGCTTGCCAAACATCTGAACATAGATTTGCTCTGGCACATAGAACAGAAGATGAGATACAATGAATTGAGAGAAAACAAACATGGAAAGAAGTATTAAACATTTCCCGTTACGTATAGACTGCCGTACAGTCATATATGTAACAAAAGATAAGCTTACCCCTGAATATGCAGAGAAGAAGCGAAAACTATTCAATTCTATTTCAGCGATTGAAAAGAAGGGTGGAGGATACCGGGTAACAGTTGATATCGAAGAAGTAAGGGAACTTGTTGTCAGCGGTATGCGCCTGAAAGATATTGCAAAGAAATTGGGAGTGAGCAAAACCACTGTTGATAACTATATAAAGAAGTATGATTTGAGAAATGGAAAAAGATGAAACAGTTTGGACTGATGCGAAATGTGCAGCCCTTCGAGTTGAGTTCCTTACCAGTTGTGAGGAACTCTTTTTGTATGCAAAAGCCATCTATTCCGCTATGATATGGGGTAGGGAGGTGAACGAGCAAAATCGGATTATTCAGGAAAAGAATAACTCTGTAAAATAAAAAAAGGAGAACCAAGCGCACGACCACTCAATCCTCCCTCACACGATTATGATGCAAATATACTATTTACTTTTAAAATAATCGTGTTATGGAGCTGGATTTTAACAAAATAATTCGTCTTAAAAAGATTCGTATCGAGAAATCAGAACTTTCAGAGGAAGAAAACGCCTTGACCGCCCCGATTTTGAAAGACAAAAGCCTTATCCATGAAATCTACAAAATATTCATTGAGTTACTGAATGAGAGAGGATGCCCACCGAATATTGACAGTGTGACCCAGCGAAAGAAGTTCATTTTCATTATCCTGTATTTGTTTTCTCCAAGCTCGCTTGCTGGTGGAAAAATGACAGCAGGGTTACGTGAAGAGATGTCAAGGGTGCTTGGGGTTCAGTCCAAAAGTACAATTTCCGACAATTGTGCTGATGTCGTGTTTCTGTATCAGAATTATGGGGACTTTAGTGGAGATATAGAGTATCTTTACACCGAAATCGTAAATCGGTTAAGAATCAAAGGGCTAATCAATTGAAAGCCGGAGTTTAGTGCTCCGGTTTATTAAGCCATTTAGTTTTGTATGGTTCAATTGTATTTTCTATGGAATCTACTTGCGTTTTAAAATATCCATTTATTATACTAGAGTGCACTACACTACCGCATACAGGACAATTTGCTTCTTCTAGCTCTTTCCCCCCTAAAAGAGTTTCATGTTCCTCAATTATGTTAATTTTTGTGTGACAAGTGTCACAAGTTACGTTATAGTAACGTGTCATATTGCACCTCCTTTTTTATTTTAGTTTTACGTTCTAATTCTCCCTTTCTGATAATACAAAAAGTATTTTCATAAGGTTCTTCAGTTTTTTGCCAGTAGTTCAGAAGCGACTGCCGGGCAATACCAAGTTCTTGGTTTGAAAATACATCATAGATGGCAGCAGGTGAAGCAAAGTACCGATGCTTACCAGTTGCTTTCATTTCTACGTGTATAACTCTTCTTTTATCTTCCTTTTCCATGATGCAAATATACTTATATAATTATTATATGTTACGTAAAATAATGTACTTATAATTTATTAACTACATAAATAGTATTATTTGTTACACAATATACTATCTTTGCATCATCAGAAACGAAGTAATAACAATTAAAAGATATACGATTATGACACAAGAAACATTTAAACTGATAGACGCAGTTCAGAGTGAAAGTATAGAAGGCCAATGGGGCGTAGTACAAAACGTCAATACACGTAATTATTTTGGCACTAATGAAAGTATAAAACTTGATGGGCAATACTTGTATGTGTATCAAAAGAGAGATGGGTACTTCTGTTTTATAAGCAAGTTTAAGCCTACCTATACGTTGACCGTAGCAGATGACGAAGACATCAATATCTACAAGATTGATTAAGTTTAACCAGCAGGGCGAAAGCCCTGCGTAATATAGAAGATTATGAAGCGATATTATTTTGAACTGTTAGATGATGATTATAATGATTTGGGTGCATTGATACCGGACGGCAGTAGTAAGAAAACCGCTGTTAATCGTGCGAAAAGATGGATGGTTGATAACAATATTCAGTCTGCCCAATTAAGCGTAAATAGCATGATTACTGACAATATTTTGGATATAATAAGCATAGAAATAGCATAAGTTTTAATCCGGTAGCCTTTGGGCTACCACAATACACACGATTATGGAAGCGGATTTAGTTTTAGTTATCAGCCCCGAAGCCCCACTGATGAAACAACTGGGCAAGGTATTGGGTAAGTTATGTAGTATGTGCGATTTTACCACCATAGAAAGGGGTGAAAAGTACATCACCATACAGCATGACGAGACTGGGCTTGTAGTGGCTTATACGAGTGAAAAAAGATTGAATGCAAAACATTAAATATAGTGATTATGAACTCAATAAATGAAAACGGTTGCAGCGTATGCCAACCCGGTAAAGAGAATTATTGTACCTACAACACCAGGTTGAGAGGAAAAAGAGTGAGAATGTACCAGTACGACTACCGTACTGATAGCGGTGAACTTTTTTCTTGTTGTGCGCCTACCTTAGAGGCATGTAGAGAAAGACGTGATAAATGGCTTAGTTCACGACAATAAGCCGATTGTCGTGTATAACGATTGAAGATATTTCGTTATCTTTGGTTATGGTAGTACCTTTGGGGTACTATCGCGGAATGGAGCAGTTGGTTAGCTTACCGCTTTGACTTGGCGGTGGTCACAGGTTCGAGTCCTGTTTCCGCAACTATTGAGTATTAATTAAAAAAATGACACGATTATGAATGTATTAACATTACAGATTAAAAAAGATAGTTTTCAATCTATCTTAAAAGGTGAACAAGACATAGAACATAGATATGTTTACCCCTCAAATGTTACAAGATATGTATATTTTGAACACGATGGCAAAAGATACAAACGGCAAGAAGATATACCAAATGATGATAAGGATGTGGATGTAGTACCAATAAAGTATGACGCTTTGGTTCTTATAAATGGCAGACGAAAAGATGCGCCACGTCTTACGGTGGAGGTTAAGAGTGCTGAATTTATCATTTTTACAGATGAAGATGGTAACGACCAAGTATTTGAAGAAAACGGCAAAGAATATCTTGTTTGCCAAGTATGGTATCATTTGGGTAAGATACTTAGTACAGATAATGTTTGATTGTTTAATTTTAAAATTTATTAGCTGAGTCGGTAGTACAAGGAGAAGAATTAACAGAACAATGGGACCGCGCCGTAATATGAACGGTGCAGGGGCTGGTGGTAGATTGGTTGCCAGACGTGGCGGTGAAGCTGGTACAACGCAGTTAGGAAATAGAGACCAAAGACGGTATGACTTACGTGTTGCCTTTGGGGTTCGTGGAGCAAATGGTTCAAATGGTTAGCCTATGAACAAGTATGCCCTTACAATGCAGATAATACGCAGTGTTCGTGATGAAACGGACACTGCTGTGTTGTTTTATTCAGCCGGTGGTAAAGACGGTATAGCTTTATTGGATATGCTTGCAGGTGTATTTGATAAGGTTATATGCTATTATATGTACCTCATACCAAATTTAGACCATGTGCAGCCTTATATCAAATGGGCAGAAAATCATTACAAAAATGTAGAAGTACGCAAAATTAGACATTTTCAGCGTGACTATTACGATTTCTGGGGCTTTTTTCGTGAACCAGATAGTTCTATAAAGCCGAGAAAGATTGGTGAAATAGAACAATTTGTAAGAGAAGAGACAGGCGTCATGTACGGATTCAGCGGAATGAAAGGCGTAGATGGCTATATGAAACGGATGCGCTTAAAGAAGTTTGCTAAAACCGGCTATGTAACAGATAAAGGCATGGTTTATCCTCTTGCATTGTGGACAAACAAAGAAGTGCTTCAATATATTAGGCAAAGTGGATTGATACAACCTTTTATCTATGATGCAAACGCTATAAGTCAAGGATTTACTATTGATTTAAATACGATGCTATTAATGCGTAGTAAATATCCCAATGATTATAAACGCATTTTGAAAGAGTTCCCATATTCCGAAAAATTAATATTCGATTATGAAAGAGAACAAAATAACTCAACCGGAAAGTAGAGAAATACAGCGGAGTGATATAAACTTCGCTAACTACAATCCTCGCAAAATAACACAAGAAGCAAGAAGCAACCTGAAAGCAAACCTAAAGCGTGTAGGGTTGCTTGGTGGTATCGTATGGAATGAGGTTACTGGTAACCTTGTTTCTGGTCATCAACGTATTTCAGTGATAGATGAAGTAAATAAATACAATCCTGGCACGAGAACTAATGATTATTTGATTCGTGTTGAAGTAGTGCACATGGACGAAAAAACTGAAAAAGAGCAGAATATCTTTATGAATAACAGAAGCGTACAAGGCGATTTTGATTCAGATATGTTAAAAGATATGCTTGATGGAATTGATTATAGCCTTGCCGGACTGAATGACTTCGATTTGAATATGCTTGGAATTGGTGATTTGGACTTTTCTATTAACGATGATATTTGGAGAAAGGAAGATATATTGGACGATTCATTATCAGCCATAGATGAAGCTACTAAAGAAGGTAAAGAGAATAAAGACATTAACCGTTCCAATAATTTTTATGAGGATTCAAAAGAAAATCAAATTGTACGTCACAATGAAGTGCAAAAGATAAAAGACAGAATTAGCAACCAAAATAGCTTTGAAAAGGATAACGGAATGTTAAGCTATGTCGTGCTGTCTTTTAATAGCCCAACAGAAAGGGCTAATTTCATGAAGATGTTCGGTTATGGATTTGAAGAACGATACATTGATGGAAAAGAATTTATGGATAGAATAGAATTTGGGGTAGAATAATGGCGAACGAACAGAATTTAACGCAGAAAGGCAAACGCATTAGCACAGAGAGAGCGCAGGAACTCGCAAGACTTTCGGCTGAATCGAGAAGACAGAAAAAGGAACTTGTGAAAACCGCAAGAGAGTTTGCCATTGCTGCGTTGAATGCTGAAACTACAGATGATAAAGGTCGGAAATACATTGTAAAGGATGCCATGATAAAAAAACTCATAGCGAAAGCTGTGGGTGATGCGGATTTGAACGCTATAAGGTATTTATTAGAACTTATCGGTGAATCTCCTGCTGATGAAAACCAAAAGATTGCAAATGCTGATATTCCAACAGACATAGAACACGGTATCAACATTGATTCTTGGATTAAAGACAAGCTGAAATGATAGTACCTCAAGAAATTTACCATCCATTATATGAGGATAAGGAAAAATTTATAATTCTTATCACCGGTGGGCGTGGTAGCGGAAAGTCTTTCAATGCTTCTACCTTTATTGAACGGTTGACTTTTGAAATGACTCCCGTAGATAAGATTGTTCATCAGATTCTTTACACCCGTTACACGATGGTTTCTGCCGGTATGTCTATCATCCCCGAAATGATGGAGAAGATAGATTTGGACGGTACCACGAAATATTTCAAGACCACAAAGACGGACATAGTCAATAAGATGACTAAGAGCCGTATCATGTTCCGGGGTATCAAGACTTCTTCCGGGAACCAGACAGCAAAACTGAAATCCATTCAAGGCATTACGACTTTCGTCTGCGATGAAGCGGAAGAGTGGACAAGCGAAGATGAGTTCGACAAGATAATGCTCTCCATTCGCAAGAAGGGTATTCAGAACCGGATTATCATTATAATGAACCCATGCGATTCCAATCACTTCATCTACAAGAAATACATTGAGAAAACTCACAAGCTGGTAGAGATTGACGGTGTGCAGGTTCAGATTTCCACTCATCCGAATGTACTTCATATCCATACTACGTATTTTGATAACTTGGATAACCTTTCTCCGGAGTTCCTGAAAGAGGTAGAAGATATGAAAGTGAACAATCCGGAGAAGTATGCTCATGTGGTTATCGGTCGATGGGCTGACGTTGCGGAAGGTGCGGTATTCAAGAAGTGGGGTATCGTTGATGAGTTTCCGGTATGGGCTAAGAAGGTTGCCATCGGGCAGGACTTCGGATATACGCACGACCCGTCCGCTTCTATCCGGTGCGGTATCGTTGATAACGCCCTTTACTTGGATGAAGTGGATTACCGTACTGGTTTGCTTTCTTCTGACATCATTAAGACGCTTCGCCCGTGGGGATTGAAGGTTATTGCTGACAGTGCAGACCCACGTTTGATTCAAGAGATACACAACGGAGGAATCAAGATATATGCCGTAGAGAAAGGTGCAGGCTCTATCAATGCCGGAATTGACAAAATGAAAGATATGGAGATTTATATAACCAAACGCTCGTACAACTTGCAAAGCGAGTTCAGAAAGTATGTTTGGGCAAAGGATAAGGATGGGAATTATATCAATGAGCCGGAAGACCATGACAATCACGGGATAGACGCTGCCCGTTACTACGTCTTGGGTGAGCTGCTTGGAAAGATTCAGAAGCCGAAAGATTTAACCGGAATATTCACACACTAAAAATACAGATTATGCCATTGATTTTAGAAGAAATATTAGCACTCCCCGACATTGGGCAGAAGATAAGCTATTTGAAAAAAGGCAGGAAGACCGAACTTCCCGACCGTTGTAAACTTTGGGACGATTGGAATCCGGAACGCCATGAAATCATGGTAGATAAAGAGAAGTACCCGGACAGGAAGGTTCTTGAAAAAGAAGCTGAGAAGCACTTCGATGAAAAAACTGGTAAGACTTATGAAATCGAAGCAAAGTATAAAACAGAACCAGTGAACCGTATCTCCATTCCATTGGAACAGGATATAGTGAACATTCAAACTGCTTTCACAGTCGGCACAGAACCGTCTATGGATTGCACTCCAACTGATGATGATGAAAAGAAGCTGCTGGATGCGGTAAAGGCTGTATTCAAGTCTAATAAAATCAAATATCAAAACAAGAAGGTTGTCCGTGCCTGGCTCTCCGAACAAGAAGCGGCAGAATATTGGTATGTTACCGATGATGATTCGTTTTGGGCGAAGTTCTGGAAAAAAATAAAGACTACATTCGGAGGCAAGGTAAAACCTACCAAGAAGCTGAAAAGCGTATTATGGTCTCCGTTCCGTGGGGATAAGCTTTATCCGTTCTTCAATGATGAAGGTAAGATGATTGCTTTCTCACGTGAGTACAAGAAGAAGCTCATGGATGATTCGGAGATAACTTGCTTTATGACTATCACTGATAAGATGGTCTATCAGTGGGATTTATCTAAAGGGTATGAAGAAAGAACGCCTTTTACTCATGGATTCCCGAAGTTACCGGTTATTTATGCCTACCGTCCCGAACCGTATTGCAAAAAGATAAAGACTTTTCGGGTTCGGTTGGAGAAATTATTATCCAATTATGCAGATTGCATCGATTATCATTTCTTCCCTTTATTGAAACTTATCGGTGACGTGGAGGGTTTCATGGGTAAGGTTAAGGATAGAATGGTCAAACTTACAGGTGAAGGTGCGGATGCCCAGTATCTGACGTGGAACCAAGCAAATGATACCGTAAAATTTGAGGTAGAAACCCTCTTTGAGAAAGCATATTCTATGACGAATACACCACAAATCAGTTTTGAAAAGTTGAGCGGTGCTGGAAATGCCTTGTCCGGAGTGGCTTTCGATTACGTGTTTCTTTCGACACATTTGCAAGTTCAAAATCATGCCGAGGTGATAGGTGAGTTCTTGCAAAGGCGTGTGAACTTCATAGTCTCTGCTTTAGGCTCTATAAATCCATCTGAATTTAACAAAGCATCTGAAACGATAGATATTAGTACAGAAGTTGTTCCGTATCGCCTTGACAATTTAGAAGATAAAGTCAATGTAGCTGTAAAAGCTGTATCGGGTGGTGTATGGTCGCAACGACATGGAGTAATGTTCGCTGGAAATATTGACCGCATCGAAGAAGAAATCGCAGAGATAAAAGAAGAACAAGAAGAAAAAAGAAACGCTGAAATGCAGAAACAAAGCATAAAGAAAGGGGAGTGAAATCACTCCTCTTTGTATCTCCATTGATAGCCCTTGTGCTTCTTTATTTTCCCATTACAGCACATTGAAATGCCCGAATGGTGCGCACCAGTTGTGCGTGCCGCTTCATTCAAACTATCAAATGAATTTATAATTTTGCCGTCTTTTAATTGTAGAACAGCTCGTGAATTATGGTGGTTTTTGCCAGTCTTTTGCTTTCTACCAAGAACCCTATATGCGTGTAGTAAGTTTTCACCATCAGTAACCCATTCAAGATTAGTAACGCAATTATTGGTTTTATCACCGTCTATGTGGTTTACTTGTGGTAGGTTTTGCGGATTAGGTATAAAAGCATTTGCGACCAAGCGATGAACTTTAAATATGCGCTTTCTGCACCATACATTCAAATACCCCTTTTTGCTTTTTATGGGTATTAAAATGCGTCCATCTCTAAACCAATATCCTTTACCGTTCCAGCATTTCTTTGGCAAGGATTTTACCCTACCTAAATTTGATACTTGATAATCGCCTTCGTACCCTTCAATGTCTTTCCAAATTTCATCCATAATTATTTCATTTAAGAGTGAATAATAAAGGCAGCCTTTAAAGTCATGCGAAGGCTACCTTTGTACAATGGTGTATGTTTAGTTTTTAAATATTAGCTTATACAAACCCGAAGTCGGTGACGAGAACATTGGTGCACGCCCGGCTATCACCATCCGTTTGCGTTCTTCTGGAAATACGTCTTTCAGCTTCTCTATTTTATTTTTCAAACGACACTCAGTTGACATACAACCGCTTGCCTCTTCAAGCATAAAGTCGTTAATCACTTTTATTAATCCCTGTACATAAAGGTTATTCATGTCAATTACTAATTCTTCTGTTTTCATATTCGTTATATTTATGTGTTTATACTTTATAATTTCGTTTACCACTGTTATTATGCGATTTTAACAAGGTTGCATTTCTTGAAACAACGCCATTCTTCTTTTTCAGTGTCAAAGTACACCTGGCAATTATCAGCCGTTTTCTTTGTACCTTTTGTTTCGGGTACTCTGTCACTCATTAAAGTGCCAAAGGCTTGACGTAACGTACCGTCGGTTTTCTTGAAGTAGAACTCTACTATCTTCACTTTCAAAGCCGTTTTCAGTTTCAAATTAGCCCATGCGCATTTCAATGCTTCACTCATTGAATAACCGTTCTTGCGAACAAAAGACCATGCCATAGACATAACCTCTTTCATCTGACTTCTAAATTTTGTGCTCATACTCTTATATGTTTTAAATTATACTACTTCGTTTAATTTGATATTGCAAAGTAAAACTAATCGGTTTAATTTTACAATGTCTAAAGCAATAAATAATGTTAAAAATAAAACTAAGTAGATTTATTTTAGTCATATAATTGTATTATGTGGTATAAATATCTATTTTTGCCGAATAAAACTATATAGTATTATGGACTTTAGAACAAGGATAAAAGAACTCTGTCAAGGGCAAGGTATAACTCAAAAAGAGTTAGCAGAAAAAATGGGAATATCTGATATAAGTCTGAATAAGACTTTACGAGGGGAATATCCGCAGTTGCAAACATTAGAAAAGATTGCGAATACATTAAATGTTCCTATTGCCGAACTATTTGAAAAGCCGGATGCCAGTAATGTTATCGGTTTCGTAAAAGTGGGAGATATCGTACATGAGGTGAAGTCTGCGGAGGATGTGAAGAATTTAGCTGAAAGGTTATGATTATGGAAACAATTACAAAATACGACATTATTATCAATTTCTTTTTAGATAATTGGATTATAGCTACCATTGTTGTAGCAGCTGTAGTAATAGGGTCCATTCCTTCATTAAGAGAGGGAGTTTTGATTTTATTTGGCAAAAATCGAAGAAAGAATGAGGATATTGGTTATAAAATAGATACTCAATTGCTTCGATTGCTTATAAAAGCAGATGAAGCAATAAGAAAAGAGAACCAAGATTATGATTTGTATGGTTGTGGTTCTGCATTTAGTGATGTGTATGCTTTATCTAATTATTTAGTTAAATTTAAAGTTAGGTACCAGAAGGATAAAAATGCCAAAATTATTATAGATAGCAATGATGACCTTTGTAACTTAGATAAAGAAAGTGAATGTTATAATGGCTTTGAGGAGCCACGTTATTATGAGGTTATAGGGAAAATACACAAAAGCATTCAACGTCTTTTAGAAAAACGATTGCCTAAATAAGCAGGGTAGAAGAGGAGCTTGCAGAAATCAAGGAGGAGCAAGCGGCAAAGAATAACAATGCAGCGTCTCCTAATCCCAAGGGATAATTCATTGCTTCATGTTTTTATAGTACTATTGAGCGGAGCTAATTTAGTTCCGCTTTTTTATTACCAAATTCTATATTGTAGAATATATTTTCTGGAAAAATTTTATAATTCAAAATTAATTCATATTTTTGCATTAAATAAAAGAGGTATGAGAATTGTATCACATAGAAAATTGAAAGAGTTCTACGAGACGAAAGGATATGAGGATTCACGCATAGCCTTAGAACGTTGGTATGATATAGCGGAAAAAGCTGAATGGAAGAACCTATCAGACATTAAAGTGGATTTTCTTTCAGTTGATTATGTAGGTAACCAACACTATGTATTCAATATCAGAGGCAACAACTATCGGTTGGTTGTCGTTGTTAAGTTTACAATTGGGTACGTCTTCATTCGCTGGGTTGGTACTCATAAAGATTACGATAAGATAGATTGTTCAACCATTTAAGATATTAGGATATGAATAAAGTAACGAAAGAACAATATGAATTTGCTTTGGCGAGAGTGGAAGAACTTCTGCCATTGGTTAATGACAATACGCCTGCAAACGATAAGAATGCGGTGGAGCTTACTGTAATGTCTGATATTGTGATTGCTTACGAAAAAGAGCATTATCCAATAGAAAAGCCAACGGTTGCTGAATTGATTGAATTATCACTTGAAGAAAGAGGAATGACTCAAAAGCAACTTGCTGGAGAGATTGGAATAAGTCCTTCACGGGTGAATGACTATCTTGCTGGTCGTTCAGAACCAACTTTGAAAATTGCTCGTTTGCTCTGCCGGGTATTGAATATTCCTCCGGCAGCTATGTTAGGATTTTAAAGAATCGTTTTTACTGTTATAGGCGTGAATCACTCTGTTTCACGCCTTTTTTATGCCTTTTTTATCCTTTTTACGACAATGGAATGATTGTCGTGTATCCAGCCTCTAATTATTTCCTTTCCACTTCCTTACTTCCTACTTTTATACCACGAATTTCAAATAACAATTTAATTCATACGGTATGAATATTCAAGAACTTATTTTGGCAGGACTGCAACAGAAATTTGCTGGGGTAGATACTGCTGTTTTAACCCGAATTGCCACTAAAAAGGCAGAGGGTGTAACGGACGAAACAAAGGTAAACTCTATTGTTGAGGGTATCAGTTTTTCGGACGTGCTTAATTCCTATGGTGATTTCCGTGCCGGGGATGCTTCCAAGACCGCAGTTTCCAACTACGAGAAGAAGCATAACCTTAAAGACGGTAAGCCAATCGAGACTACCACAACCACCAAAACGGAAGAGAATAAAGACGATGTGCCTGCATGGGCGCAAGCTTTAATTGACTCCAACAAGAACCTTTCTGATAAGCTGACACAGTTTGAAGCAGAAAAGGCTCAAGCAACACGTAGCCAGCAGATTTTGGCAAAGGCAAAAGAGTATGGTATTCCCGAAAACTACGCCAAACGATGCGCCATTAAGGACGATGAGGACTTGGACGCATACTTCAAGGACTTGAAGCAGGAGTTCGCAAATGACGGTTTCAAAGGCGTAACCCCTCCCGAATCAGCGGAAGCGAAGATTGAGAAAGAATCTGAATCTATCGCCAAGATGATTGATGAGGGAACGAAAACTATTGTTGAACAAAACAAGGATTAATTATGTCAGCAGGATTTAAGTATGACTTGGTTCCGCCCGTTGAGCAAGAGGAACGCTACGATGTCCAGACCGGCATTCGTAGACGTGGTCCGTTCAAACTTGATACGCAGAACCTGGTAGTGGGAAGTTTTCTTCCCGGATTTACACCGATTTGTGCGGACTTGAAAAACAAGTTCGCTTATGCGGTAATCAATGTGAGAGTTGCGGAAGCCTATACCACTGGTGGAGAGGCTTTGTCTATTAAAGTAGCCAAGAACTCTTTGGCTTATGTGGGTATGTTTGTCGGAAACGGCAAGAAAGGTGCAGAAGTAACGGCAATTGATAAGTCTAATGCCAGCTACGATGTATTGACTATCAAGGCTGCTTTTGGTGAGAATATTGCCAAAGATGCGGTATTATTCAATGCGGTTGCAGTTGATGGTTTAAAGCAAAAGCATGTCGCTAATTCGGCTCTGTACAACCGTACAAAGGTTGAGGACGGAATTACATTGGTTTCATTGCTTCGTACAGCCGCAGAGATTGACCCTTCAAAATTGGTTATGCCGTTTTCCGAGAACGATAAAGCCAACATGAAGGGATGGTTTGAATTTAACGAGTAAGGAGGTAGGATATGTTTTTAACGATTCAAACATTATTCGATGATGCGAACATCGTTTCCGCTATCATCAGACGTGTGAACCAGACACGCAAGGACACAATCTATTGGCAACAGTATCTTACTTTCCGCAGAGTAACTACTCGTGTGTTCAAGGATTATATCGGTTCTGTAACCGGAGTTATGGCCGGCTCTATCAATTCACGTTTTGGAGAAAAGCCCATTCGTGAACGCAGGAATATCGGTTCCGGATATGGTGAGATTGCCTATTTGGGTGATGCCTATCAGATGTCTATTGACCGTCTTTCCGAATTGCAGGATTTGATTGACAAGTTCAATGCAGCTAAGCCAGCCGACCAAAAGGCTGCAATGGAAGAGATTGTAAACTTCCTGGCAGACGACTACCGTCAGATTACCCTTGCCGCCCACAAGCGTATGGATATTATTGTCGGTGCGCTGTTGATGCTTGGTGAAGCCACCGTTTACAACAAAGATGCTGCAATTACTTCCGGTCAGACCAATAATAAACTGCTGGAGATTACCCTTCCGTTCAACTTTATCAAGCCGACAAGTGGAGATGTGGTTGTAGACGGAAAGAATATGTTTATCTCTTATTTGAGAGAGAAACTTCATTCCTTGGCACCGGACTATGGCGTTTATGCCAAGATGGTTATGACTCGTGCATCTTTCAACAAGCTTATTCTTGGTTCATCTGAATTTGGTGAGCAGTACAAGATGATTCTCGGCAGCAACGAAATGAAGTTGAGTACGGGATTGGTTTCCTCTTCTTTGGCTTCCGAAGTGTTCACCGGCATCGGTTTGCCGCGTATTGAAATCAAGGAGGACTACGTGAAAGACCAGACGGGAAAGAATGTGCAGATTTACGCGGATAACCGTATTACTCTGTTACCTTCTGACAACATTGGTTATATGCGCCATCATACCCCGTATGAAGCGACAGACCCAGTACAAGGACGTACTTATACCCCGTCAGAGGGGCAGATGCTTATCTCTAACTACCGTGACAAAAACGGTCGCTACATGGAATATACGGCAGAGTGGATTCCGCAGATTTCCAATCCAGATTTGATAACCAATTTCGATTTGAGCGAAATTGCATCCATCCAATCAGCATAAGGGGGGGGTAGGATATGAAAGTAAAGGTTATATCAGTTTTCCGCGACAAGTTCACCGGAAAGTATTATACTCCCGGTGAAGTGATTGAAGTCGGTGAGGAAGCCCGTGTGCTGGATATGGAAAGCCGCAGACTTGCTGAACGGATTGAGGCAAAAAATACCGAAGTGAAAGCCCCTGAAGAAAAGAAGGAGGTGAAAATCTCCCTCTTTGAAAAGGAGTTTGAGAAGAAGGCTTTGGTTGACGCTTTGAAGTCTATCGGTGCGCAGGCTTCCGGCAACATGAAAGAGGAAACTCTTCTGGCTAAGGTTGCAGAACTGGATGAAGAATCAACAGCCAAACTGAAAGAAGCATTAGGTATCGAGTAAAAGGATAGGGTAGTGCTTCTACCCTTCCATTGTCTAATTTTATAAATCAGAAAAGGAATGAAGAATTTTATTTTTGCCATGTGTGGCTTTTTAATGATGTCTTTGGTTTCGTTGAGCGTGCAGGCATCAAGTGTGGAATCTCCTAAGTGTGAATACGTGAATCCATCGGTTGATGTTGGTCTGCCGGATATTCAGTTTATCACTTTGGAAACAGTTCCGGCTGATTGTGTTGTACTGACCATGACACCTCCCGTCTTCTTGGTTGCAAATAACCCGGCTATGATGTGTTCGATGAAAGAGGAAGCGGCTATTCAAGGGATACGAATTAATGTTCCCAAATGTCCGTTCAGATACATCTATAAATCTAAACATTGTACGCATTATAGCTATACCGCATATAGTAAACTGATTACACCATATTGAATGATAGCAGCCATGAGTAACAAGGAGTTTGTACTAAGCGTATTTGATAAGAATCCCCCGTCTAATCTTGTAGTTGAAAATATACTTTCAAGAACGGGATTGGATGGCGAAGAACCTTTTGCCGAGGAAAATAGGGCAAGATTAGAGGTCGCTTGTGCCAAGCAAATTCCGTGGATGATACAAAATCCATCTTCGGTCAGCGAAAGCGGATTTTCTGTGTCTTGGTCTAATCATGTTGATAGCCTAATGAAATTGTACTCATGGCTGTGTAAACAGTACGGTTTGAAAGACGAACTGGGTAACAAACCTAAAGTGACTTTCTTATGATATTCGCTCCACACATATTGCAGGTAAAAGTTATCACCCCGATGGATAAGGATGAGTTTGGCAGACCTATTCCCGGAACAGGTGGTGAATACTGGCAGGAGGTATGCAAGTGCCGTTGTGATGATAACACGACCAAAGAGTTTTCATCTGATAACGGCTCTGTGTATCGTCCGAATTATCATGTGGTGTGCGAGAAGAGAATCACCGTCAAGGCAGGCGATGAAGTACGTTGCATGGATGGTGATGGCGTAAGAGGTCAAGGCGAAGTCTACACGGTAAAGAGTACGAACTACTTTAACTATTCGGAGCTATGGATGTAGATTTCGATTTCTCAGATGTCGACTCCTTTTTCGATGAAGGAGAATGGGAGGTCGAAAAGAAGATGATTGATGTAGGCGAA
>ULQT01040864.1_pt1 | contig 93453 bp, 86 predicted proteins | sample 1954791 | NCBI WGS metagenome assembly ULQT01 (sample SAMEA4835663, study PRJEB28245) | human gut metagenome | biome: gut microbiome; material: fecal sample | place: Denmark | collected 2008 | reverse complement strand
GGGGGGGTAAGTTATGATTGCTACTGGCAGTAATGAAGTTCGTCAAGTTTTTGTTGGTGACGTATGAATTAGACGTTTCATATTCTGGTTAATTTATTTATTCACTTAAAACTTTTATTATTATGGAAAGAATTAATTTAATGACTTACAGTGTTATTGGTTTTATTTGTGCTCTTATTTTCGGTGTAACTCTTAACGTTGGTTGGGAAGTTATTTTCGTTAATTTGTTTATTGGTTTTGCTACCGCTATTATTAAATGTATGCGGAAAGGCTACGATTTTTATTTTGCTGCTGGTAATTTCGGTTTGCCTATTTTCATTGCCGGAATTATTACTTCTATTTGTATTGCTTTATCTATTGCTTAACATGAATTATCTTGATATTGTTATAAGACAAATTATTGATAACTTTGATTTTGCTTATATGCTTTGTTGTAACATTCTTTGTTTTGTTATGATTAAAGCTCATGATGAATTTAATGATACTAAGAAAGTTCCTACTTGGAATAAACGTCTTTATTTGATTGTTTCTATTCTACTTCTTGGTGTTGTTTATTATGATGTAGGTGAAGTTAAAGTTACTGTTCTTGTTAATAGTGCTATACTTGCTCCAGTATTTTGGAGTTGGGTAGCCGCTCCAGTACTTCGTAGATTTGGAGTTAAATATAAGCAAGTAGATGATGCTTTAAAATAAATAATGAACCTGCCCCGTAGGGAATCGAGAGATAGCTATGATGTTGCTCTTGGTTTGCATCCTCTACGGGGTGTTATTATAGCTATACTTATGATTATTATCCGTACTCGTCATTTTCCTTTTGGAAGTTATACAACGATTAATCTTTTCGGTATTCTTTTTACTAAGAATAAAAATCTTTCTAAGCGTACTATTAATCATGAACGTATTCATACTAAACAAATGAAAGAGATGTTGTTCATCTTCTTCTATTTATGGTATGGTCTTGAATATATTATTATTCGTTTATTTCATGCTAAACAAAACGATACTTATCATGATGTTAGTCTTGAAGAAGAAGCTCATAACAATGATGATAATCAAGATTATCTATTTATTAGAAAGCATTATGCTTGGTTGAAGTATATCCGAATACGTTCTGCGAAATAGTAAAATCGACTGCGACACGCACGAGGATACGATTTTCCTGCCCCGTAGGGGACAATAATACACGAAATGATTAATCTATCGCCAAACGGTTTGCGCAGCGTGGCGAGCCTTAAAACAAGCCGTTTGAATAAAACATATTATTAATAAACATCTTAATCTTAATAAAGCTGTTATGGACAAACTTAAAAAAGTTAATATTTGGAGATTTGTTGAAGGTCTTGGTCTTGACCTTAAACGGAAACAACTTATCGGTAAACTTATTGAAGAAATAGTAGATGCTTCTATTGAGGGAGTTCCTGCTGCTTCTAATGATAATATTGGCGGTATTAAAACCGGTTATACTCAGAATGGAAAGAATTATCCAGTTGCTCTTGATGGAAATAAGAAAGCTTATGTTAACGTTCCTTGGAGCGATACTAATACTACTTATGAAGTTATGACTGGAGCAACGGCTTCTGCTGCTGGACAAGCTGGTTTGGTTCCAGCTCCCGGTGCTGGTAAACAAGGACAATATCTTCGTGGTGACGGTCAATGGTTAACTCCGCCTAATACTACTTATTCTCAAGCAACTGCCTATAAGCTTGGTCTTGTTAAAATAGGATATACTGCTAATGGTAAAAATTATCCAATTCTTCTTGATGCCGACGGCAAAATGTATGTAGCTGTTCCTTGGACTAATACTACTTATAGTGTTGTTACTACTTCTGCTAATGGACTTATGTCTAAAGAAGATAAAACTAAACTTAATGGTATCGCAGAAAATGCCAATAACTATTCTTTACCTGCTGCTACTTCTGCTGCACTTGGTGGAGTTAAACAAGGAGCTGCCGTTGCTGCTGTTACCGCCGATGCAGATGCAGCAACTATTGCTGAAAAAGTTAATGAGCTTATAACAAGTCTTAAAGCTGCTGGTGTAATCGCTTAAATATAAAGCTTATGAAACAGATTATAATAATTCTGCAAGCAATCTTGCAAGAGTTGAAAGAACAAACAAAGTTATTAAAAGAATAATTCCTGCTTATGAAAGTAATAATTATTATTCTTCAAGCTATTTTAAATCTCGTCCGTAAAAGGCGAGATTTAATTGCTAATAGAAGCAAGATACCGCCTGAATATAGAGATGATGTTGTTGTTTGGTATAGTCCGAAGAAACAAAGACTTACTAATTATGATGTTATTGAAAGTTATGCTGAGGATTTTACTTATTGGACGATTAACAATACAAGCATTACTTCTGCTCAAAAGAAAATAGTTATTCCTGCTGGCACAGAATTGGAATATGTTATAGCTTTTAGAGGTTTTAATAGTTTTACTGCTGGATTCGATATTAAATATACAGGTAATGCTGTTATAAGATATAAATATAATAAAGAAGACGGTACAGAAGATAATATTACTATTAATAAAAGTGGTATCTATCATTTACCTGCCAGCGTTAGAACTCAAAAGAATTTTGGTTTTTATTGTAATCCTCAAACGGTAACAGAAGAAACTACTATCGAACAACTTCCTACTTCTATTTTTAAAGATTTCAGTGGTAATGGACTTGATGCTTATATGTATGGTTTTACTGGTAAATTGAATAATGGTGTTGGTATTTATAAATTTGATTTTCTTTCTGATTTACTTATTAATTCACAATATTTACCATATACAGAACAAGCAAATGATAAAATTTGTTCTTTAGTTGGACATCCTAATGGTTGGTTATTTCAATATAAAAGTCTTGTTGATATTCCAGCTTTTAAAGTAGAAGTAAAAGGAATAGTTAATGATAATTTTATTTATCGTTATTATAAAGAAGATGGAAATAGAGGAACAGATATTATTATTGATAAAGACGGCATTTATGAATTACCTATAAGTTATAGTGTAACAAATAATGCTGGAGTTGGTATTTATTGTACTAATGTTTGTGTAGACGATGTTTGTTTTATTCAAATTCCAGATTATCCTAATTCTCTTTGTTATGCTGGTAAACAATATTGTCAAGCATATAATATTCCTAAATTTACTGATTATACTATTATTACTCGCAGAGCTATTTTAAGTTTAAAGGGTTCTTTTGGTCTTATTAGCAAACGTATTTCTCCAAAACAATTAGGTGCATTTATTTTAGAAAAAGATAATAATATTGCAGGAGAAGAACCAAATACACTTCGTGCTTTTACATTTATGGCATCTACTGCTGTAAATCCTAATTTAGATTATTCCATTACTTATCAAACTAAAAATAAATATAATGGACAAGACCTTACTGTTGGTAGTACTGGCGATTCTGATGTATTTTTAATTGGTGCAGGTTTGTACAATGAAGCTAATGGCGTTGGCGAATTTATTACCGCAGTACACGATGATATTATTATTCTCAAACGTTCTCTTACAATTAACGAAATTAACGATATAACCGAAGCTATATTTAACGAAACCATTATTGAAGAATAAACGAACGATACACCGAAACCTTAACTCTTATTTGCACGATTAGACACAAGACGCCAGTCCGCTTATTGAAGCTGATATTAATTTGTCAGCTTCAATAAGCGGACTTTATTTTTATTGGATATTTAATTTCTAAACCTTTTCCTACTCTCCAGCGTTATGTATTTGTAATTGCAATTACAAGAGAATTATTTATTTTATTATTAATCTTATTAAACTTAACTATTATGATGTTAGTTGATAAAGAAACTGGAAAAGGTTATGTTGAGATGGAGAAAGTTCATCGTGACAAGAAAGAGTATGCTTCTAAGGCAGTTGGTGGAACTGCTCTTGGTCTTAGTATTGGCGCACTTGGTTTACAACTTCTTGGCGGTGGTCTGCTTAACTGTGGCTTATTTGGTAATCGTGCAACAGTAGCCGAAACTGCTGCTATTGCTGGAACTGCTGCTAATGAACATTATCTTGAACGTAAACAATGTGCCGACCAAGTACAATTTGTTAATGACATGTGGCGTTCTACTTATGCACAGCAAAACCAACGTTTTGAAGATAGACAAACTATTAACCAAGAAATGTTTGGTATTTATAGTGCTATGCGTAATGGCTTTGATGTTATTAACGCTAATGCTAATAAAAATGCTTTCGACCTGTATAAGTATTCTCGTGACAACAAAGATGAACTTATGGGTCAGATTGGTGAAATGAAAACTGAATTGGCTGTTCTTAAAGCTACTCGTCCATATCAGGATGCTCTTATCCAGTGCGACATTCGTCGTGTTGCTGAACATGCCGACTTTAACTTGTGGCGTAGAACTTGTCGTATGATTAGCGGTGAAGTTGTTCTTCCGAATACTCCTACCGTTACTGGTTATGCAAGCTACAATCCTTGTGCTTGTCCTGCCACTACACCTGCGCCTACTACGGCTGCGTAAATCAATAATAGAGGAGCAGAGAGTAGTAATCTTTCTGCTCCTCTTAATTTAAATTCTTATATTATGCCATTTCCACAATATCAAGTTAATCTTGGATACGACCCACTTCTTGCTGGCGTTGCTTCTCCCGTTGATTATATTACTCAACTGGATAATCAAATTCAACAGCTTACTGCTGCTAAAAGCCAAATTCAATCTCAACTTGGAAATCCTAATCAAAATATGCAACCAGTTCGACCTGCTCAGCCTCAACAAACTGTACAACAAGTTAATCTTTGGGATGAGATTGATAAAGAAGTTTGTTCTTTGAATAATGACCAACAAGCTATTCTCGCTAAAGATGATGTTTATAATAATGTATCTGCTGAACTTCAAATACTTATTCAGCAAGAACTTATTAATTCTGTTCGCGATAAAGTAGCTAACTCTCCTCGTGGTAAGGAACTTCTTGAAAAACAACTTAACAATATACGTGCCAAGAAAGATAGTATTATTGAAGAAGCTAATAAAGAATTAGAACTTTTCAAGAAGTTTCAGATAGCTGCTCAAGCTAACCCTAAACTTACCTATGTTGATTTTTGTAACAATATTAAAAATAAAGAAGTATGATACAGCGTGAAGTTATAGTTAATAAACTCGTTGAGCTTTATACTGGCAAAATAGATGAGCTTGCCAATCAAAATGCTCTTATAATGATTTTCCGACCCTTTGTTGACAAAGCTGCCGATAAAAGTATTGGCAAAGTTGATAAGTTTCTTAAGATGATACAAGAAGAAGACGGTACTGTTGATATAGAACCGCTTCTTGGTAAAATGACAGACAATCTTATTGTTGCTGCTACGAAAGAATATCCCGATTTGTTTGGCGGTGTTACTATCGGTAATGGTAAGATTAAGATTGGTATTCCCGGCATTGACAAAGATATTGTTCTTGAAGCTGCCGACATTGACCATTTCAAAAGTTGTTTAAAATAAGTTTCTTCCACGAAATTACTAAAACTGTAATTGTCGATTTAATTGTGAACGGTAATATGTTGTGAAAACATGTTACCGTTTTATTTTTATCTTGCTGATAACATGGAAGTTATTATTAATAATGTATTTTTGTGTTATTAATGTTATTAATCCTAATCATCCTATGGCAACGCTTAATCAATTAATTAGTGAGATTGCTCATGCTGCTGGTTCTCCGAATACCCTTGCAGTTCGTCGAAATATTCGGCAGGCAATTATTCATACTCGTAATGAACTTATTCGGCAAAGTTATGAACGTCACGGTTATACCGACAAAGGTCTTGAACAACGTTTTAGACTTGAACTTATAGATGTTCCTGACGGTGATGTTTATGGAACTAAAGAATTAAATCTTCCTCTTATTAAACGAACTAAGAATAAAGTTCCTCGTCCGGTTCGTCTTATCAACAACACTCCTTTTCAATCTATTCGTACTTCTGGTGTATATAATCTTTCTGTTCCTTTCGTTCGTGAACATGCTGCTCAATTTTATAATCAACTTGTCGGTCTTTGTCGTATTCTTCGTTACGACTATATAAATGAATATCTTTACATTTATAGTAATAGTAATGATATTCTTGACAACGTTAATTATATTACTGTCGAATCTCCTTTTGAATATCCTCATCTTATTAAAGAAGAAACTGTTGAAGCTGCTGGAGAATATCATCATTCTGATTATGATGACAGTGAAGAACTTGATGATAATGAATTTCTTCTTCCTGAAGATATGATTGGTCAAATTAAGGATATTATTTTTAAACGTAATCTTCTTAATGTTGTACGTGAAGGAAATGAAACACCTGTTGAAAATCTAACTCGTTAATCTATGCGTCCAGATATTGATATTAAATACTATTATGGTAAATTCATAGAGGATGCTAATAAAGCCTATGATATTAATAAAGAAGATTATGATAATCTTATTAGTCTTCGTAAAAGGCTTTATCGACTTGTTGCTAATAAAAAAGCAATTATAAACGAGTTCTTTAATCTTGATATAAATAATATTGGTGACGACAATGAAATTAATGTTGTTGATTTCGATGCTTGTCGTGCTAAAACTCGTACTTCTGAGTTTGTTACTACTGATGTTCATAAACGTCTTACTTATCTTAATTTTCTAAAGTATCTACAAGTTCAAAAGAACGTTTACGGAGTTACTCAAAGTCTTAAACTTGAAGAACGTAAAAAGAGGCTTACTATTACTGAATATAGAAAACTTGTTCAACGTTTTTATAACTATGGAGTTATGAAATGTATTCTTGAAGGTTATGCTTATCAAGTTGCCGGTGGTCTTGGCAATATTGTTTGCAATCGTTGGAAAGTTACTTCTAAGAAACCTGTTATTGATTTTAATGCTACTAATAAAAAGAAACGAGAAATTCTTGCTGCTGGTAAAAAACTTTATAATGAAGACGAAGCTGCTGCTTGCAAACTCCGTGGTATTAAGTATGACGGTGTTCCTTATAAAGTTTATAAAACTAATGATTATTATTATGAATTTAAACTTATTGATAATAGTCGTTATAAAAACGTTAATATTAAGTTTGAACGTAAAGATAGAATTGATTTTAAATATCGTGGTATGAGCCAAGAAGAAATTGCTGCTATGTGTAAAACTGTTGATGATATTTATCATACCAAATTTGATATGAGATTTAAACTTGGTATTCTTCTTGCTTTTGAACCTATGTCTTATCTAAATTTTATTAGAAATGCAGAACAAAAAGAATATAGTCTTGGAGCACATAATAGCCAAAATAGACAACGATTTCAATCCTGACAACAGTGACTGGATTGCTCGTGTTCCTGCTTGGTGTTTTGATGCAATGAGCCAACTTAAAGTTTTTAGAACTACATATAAAAAACGAATTCTTCCTGTAAGAAATCGTATTGTTCATAGCCCTTGTCCTATTACTAATAGCAAGGGTTTTGCTGTTTATGATAGTAATGGTTGTGAGGTTCGTTCTCTTAGAGAGAGTAAAGCTGGATGTTCATGTTCATCCTCTACGGGGGGTGATAGTAGTGAACTTGATAACACTCAACTTAGTGGTTCTAATACTGTTTATGTTACTGATGGAGCTTCTGATAAAGATTATATCGGAGCTGTTTCTGAACATGTTAATACAGATGTTTTTAATAGACGTCATAGAGTTGGTGACCAATATATCTCCCCCGTAGAGGATAATCGGAACTATGTCATTGTTGATAATAATACTATTGAACTTAATTGGGATACTCGTGAAATTACTATTCGTAATCTTGAAATAGAAACTGAATATAGTAATTATTTTCAAGGAGAAATTCCAGTTGTTCCTAACAATGGTATTCTTATCGAAGCTCTTGCTTATTACTGTATGTATAAGATGCTTACTCGTGGTATGAAGCATCCTGTTTTTAATCTTGCTGCTTCTCAATACGGAACTAATCCTTATTATATGTGGATGCAACTTAAAGATAAAGCCAAAGCTTCTGTTATCGCTGATGCTCAAAACGAAAATGATTATGCTGGCGATGCTTGGCGTTCTTATTTTTACAATTATACATTTCCTAAATAATTACTGCTATGAGAATTAGTCAAAAACTTAATTTTGATAGTCCTTATGAAAATCTTAAAGAAGGCGACTTAGTTCATGCTGGTAATATAATGATTGATAAAGATACTGAAACTATTTGTAATGAACCTGGTCTTATTGATTATTATCTTCATGGAGTTAATGCTAAAATAGTTGGTCACATTGAATGTAACGAAGAGTTTCTTGTTTTCTTTAATAACAATGATATTTATCGTGTTGATATTAGAAAGCCGATAGGTTCTAATAATCCTGTTAAAGTTGGCATTAATTGGCATTGGTGTGGTGGTGAAGTTTTTGGTACTTATACTTATAATGTTAACAACGAACTTATAGTTTGTATTAGTGAACTTAATCCCACAGAAGATTGTCCTCTTAAAAGTATCAATATCGATAAAGATGTTGACTTATATCAATATACTCAAGATAGTGATGAACTATATACAGAATTAGCTACTGCTCCTATTTCTAACTTTGGCGATGTTAAATTTGTCAATGGTAATCGTATTAAGAAAGGTACTTATATTTTCTTTATACGTTATTGGATTGATGATTATTATAATACTATTTGGTTTCCTATTGGTTATCCTGTTCAAGTAACAGACTTAGAAGCTCTTACTACTCCTAAAACAGTTTTCAATTATAATGCTGGTGACGGCAAAGGTAGTGGTAAAATTCAAGATTACTATTCAGAAGACGATGATTATACTAATACTAATCTTCTTGTTCAAGTTCGTATATTTACTGATACAAGACAGAATTATACTAAATATCAGCTTGCTGCTATCGTAAATGGAAATGCTTCTACCGAAGCTGTTGTTTGGGATAAGAAAAGTATTAGTACTATGGTTGAGTTTACAATTGATAATAGTTTTGAAACTATGTCACTTGAAGAACTTACTAATGAACCTTTTAATTTTTATAATGTTAAAACTCTTGATAATTATCGTAATAGAGTTTATCTTGCTAATTATAAAATTGCTAATAAAAATAAGCCGTTTATAAACGAAACTGATTATGGACAGCTTCTTGCTAAAATGGGAAACGTTGTTATAACTGCTGTTGATAGAGATGAAGGTAGTTATCCGGAAGTTTCCGAAGCTATTAATTTCTTTAAACCTAAGCCTGGTCGTCGTGGAGTTTATTGTTTCTTTGTTCATTATGTTTATGCAAATGGAACTTATACAGACGGTGTTCCTATTTTAACTGCTAATAGTGGAACTCCTTCTGTTGAGGGAACTAAACTTACCTGTACTATTTTTGGAAGTGATAATAATAGATTTTGCCGTTGTGTTTGTCCTGCCGATAAAATCGCTCTTGGTGGAATTGTCTTTGAACATATTCCTATGCTTGAGGGTTTTGTTGGCTATTTTATTAGTTATGCCGAACCTGAATATGTTGAAATCGGTAGTGGTTTTATAACTCAAGCTGACAAATATCTTTATGATGTCAAAGGACAAAATACTGGTAGTGCCGATAGTCCTTGTCGTTTTAATTATCCTGAATTTAGTATTGTTGGTGGTAAAACCGATGCTAATAAAATAAGTGAAGTTTGCTATTTCCAATATACCGATGACGGTAATCTTAATACTCGTCTTAACAATCCTACTGCCGCAAACGCAAGCACTGGTATTAATTCTACTTCTATTCTTCCGCCTAATAGTTTTGATAATATTGGTAAAGAGGGTGTTCTTAAAATTCAGCTTTCGTCTGGTTTTAATGACCACCACGGTACTACTCTTTGTGATGTTTATACTGATGATTATTCGGAACTTTATAGAGATGCAGATAAGAATCTTATTTCTCTTGGATATATTGAATACGTTAAGGAATATGATTCCAATGCTAATTATACTTATGGTAAGTCTACCGTAAAAGTTAATAATGCTGATGTTAAAGTTAATTATGCTTGGAATTATTATTGGAATGTTAGTACAGTATTTACTTTTCATCCTCATGGTATTATTTTTAGTGATGTAGATTGGAATCCTTATGATGCTACTACTGGTACTAAATTTTACGGTGACAGTGATACTGTTGCTAATAAACCTTTGATTTATTCTTTTACTTTTGTACATGAAAGCCATTATTTTCTTATGGGGAAGAAAGTTAATATGTCCCCTCGTACTGTTTATTATAATTATAATGACGGTTCTGAAAATACTCAAGGTTCTAATCTTATTGTAGACCCTTCTCGTATTAATGATTTATATAATCTTACTTCTAATTATTATTCTTTCTATCGTCGTATTATTATTAATTATAATAAGACTAATGAACTTTATAAGCGTGAGCAATATTCCAAAACTGTTTATCGTACTAACGTTATTGGCGATGAAAGTGTTGTTAATGCTTGGAAGCATATATCTCCTGAAAGTTATAAAATTATAAGCGAGAATAAAGGTGATATTACTAATATTGTTGCTGCTGGTACTTATCTTCTTGTTCATACAGAGAAAAGTCTTTTTGCTTTTGATATTAATAACGAACTTAAAACAAACGAGCAAACAGTTCAGATGTTAATGCCAGATGTATTTGAAGTTGATTATAAAGAAGTCTTTACTACTAAGTTTGGTATTTGTGGTTTCCAAGATTTTATTTCTTATATCAATGGAGATTTTGGCTATATCTTTTATGATTCTAATGCTCGTAAGTTTTATAAATTTGATGCTGGTTCTGTTGAAGAAATCAATAACGATATAACTAAATTTGTTGAAGCCTATGCTGCTGACCGTGTTTATATTGGTTATGATTCTGCTAATGTTCGTCTTTTATTTAACTTTATGAAGAAAGATTCTGCTGGTGCTTGGAAATCTTGTATTCTTAGTTATAGTCTTTATAATAATGATTGGCTTAGTAGTCATAGTTATACTTCTGATTATAAATTTGTTAGTCTTAAAGATAACTTTTATCTTATAGATTTTACTAATAGTTATTATCGTATTCGTCAATTTACTAAAGATGTGTATAACGAATATGAAGATGATGTACTAAATGAGTTTATGAATAATGAACTTATTGAAAGTAAAACTTGTTCTTATATTGATGTTTATTTTAATTCTACTAATCCTAATGATATTAAGATTGTTAATTTTATAACTTATATTCTGAATAAAGTAGAAGATGACTATTTTGATGCTCTTGGTTGTTATCTTTATACTAATTGTTGTTATTCAGATTACTGTAATCTTAATGAAGAACGTGCTTCTGTTGCTGAATATAAGAAGCCTGTTTATGAATTTGGTCGTTGGAATTTTAATTGGTTTTATAATAAACTTAAAAGTTATAAAGAACAAGAAATATTTGGTCGTATTACTGGTAAATATAATAATGAACTTGAATATAATCAAACTGCTGTTGATGCCAAACTTATGGTTGGTAAATATGTCATTGTTCGTTTTGTTTTTAGAAATACTAATAAAAAAGTTTTAATTAAAGATATACAAGCTTATTTCAATACATAAGATATGGAAAAGAAATATTATGATAGAGGTCGTGATAAAGCATTTATTGGTGCTGCTATTGGTGCTGTCGGTGGAATTATCGGTGGTATTTTCGGTAATAAGAAGAAAAAGAAACAAGCTGCTGCTCAAGCCGAAGCTGAAAGAATAAATGCTCTTAATCAACAAAATGCTATTGATACACAGTATCAAAATCAACAAGCTGCTATTGATGCTCAATATGAGCAAAATGTTTTAAATGTACAAGCGCAGGAAAAGCTTAATCGTGAACAGAATGAGCTTGCTGCTAAGAAGACTGGTATCGAAAACGCTGCCGGTCTTACTGCGTTATATGCTAATCAAGCTGAACTTGATAAAGAATTTCGTAACCGTTTTATGGCTTGTGGTGGTAAGCGTAAACTTCGTAAATGCGGTGGACGTAGTAAAGCTGCTTGCGGCACAGCCACCCCCCGTAAAGGAAGAAGCAAAGCTGGTCTTGGCTCGTTTATGCAATCCTCTACGGGGCAGTTACTTGGTGATGTTGTTGGTGGTGTTAGTTCTGGTATTGGTAGTATATTTGCTAATACAGGAGCAACTTATACTCCAACCGCTACTAAGCTTAACTATCGTACTAATACTTATAGAACTTATGACCCTGCTGACTTAGAAGTTTATGACGGTATTACTGACAAATTTACTGGTCGTCAAATTGGAGAAAATAAAGCAAGTTATGCTAATGCTCAAAACAATAATATGGTTGCTATGAATACTCTTGGTCAAACTCCTACTGCTGCTATTACTGCTGGAAGCAATACCACGTATCAGCCTCGTTATCGCAATGGCGGGCGTAAAAAGTTAGTGAAACGCGCCCACTAATAGCATAGACTTTCGCTGTATGGCATTTTATCCTCGAAAATGATTAATCTATCACGATTGAGATAAAATGCCGTGGCGAGCCTTAAAACGAATATTTTAAAATTATTGATATGAGAAAGATTAATAATCGAAAAAGTCTTATATTAGCGGCTGGTGGCGGTAAATATGTTCCTAATATAGTTAGTAAAGATGCTGCTGCTATTCCTCTTGGTAATAATTTTTATTACATAAAAGGCAGGAAACATTCTGCTGGCGGAGTTGATATTGGTGCTGACCCAAAAACTGGTCTTGAAGTTGAGGGAGAAGAAGTTATGAAAGTTACTCCTAAAGAAGTTCGTGTTTATTCTTCTGTTCCTTTTCTTCAAGGTAACAGTCCAGCCGAACTTGTAATGAGTGGAGCTAATCCTGATGCTGTTTTTAATGCTCAAGAAGAATTTAAAGATAGAAATCGTATTAACGATGATGGTAGTAAATATAAAAATGGTGGTAAAATTTATGATGCGTCAAAGAATTATGAAAGAGCTGCAAAAGCTCGTGAATGGACAGGCACACTTATTGGTTTATTTGACCCTACTCCTATCTCTGGGATGCTTGACTTCGCTGATTTTGTGCGTAATGATAGAAGTGCTGCCGAGGGTGTTTTGGCTGCTTTGTCTGTTCTTCCTGGTGGTCGTGTACTTAGTAAGCTTACTCGGGGACTTGGGCGTCTTACCAAAAACCAATCCCTTATTAAAGAAGGTAAGAAAATTTCTGATGTTGTAAATCGTGATAAAACTCTTCAAAAGGCTATTAATTCTTTTAATCAATCTGCTCGTGATGGAACTTTAGCAGAACGAATGCGTAGAAGAGAAATACATGCTCCTGGCGGTGATATTGACCTTGATAGAGTTCAAGGCGAACATATTAAAAATTATAATAAAGGTATTCATTATTTTAATAGATATAATGAATTTAATAATAGTAATTGGGTTGATTATGAAAATTTTGCTGCCGCAAGTCGAGGTATAAATACTGCTGCTGATATTTATAATATTGGTAAAGAATCTGTTAATCTTACAACAGATGAAAATAAAACTAATAAAAAGAAATTAGGTGGAAATGGAAGAGTTACTAACGTTGACGGAAAACAATCCGATAGATATAAAAATGATAATAATAATGTTAACAAACATTTTGTTTTACGGAGTCTTAATCGCAATAATGTTGGGAATAATAAGACTGTTACAGACATCCTCACTAAAGATGGAACTGCTATTAGATTTGAAGAAGCTCCTTATTCCAAAGTTGATTCTTTGGTGGCTAATAGTATCATTGGTGATAAATCTCTTTGGAACGCTCATCATTTGGTTAAGTCTGTTCGTGCTGGGTTAACTTCTAATCCTTTTAAGTATATTTATAATACTGTTGAAAATGTTACTAATGGTGTTTATGAAGAACTTCTTGGTAACATTATAGGAAAAGATAAAGCTATTGATGTAAAATTTCATGGTAATATTAACAAGAAACCATTAGGCGGTAATCTTCCTACTAATCAAAATGATTTTCTTGATACTTGGAATTCTTCTCGATTGGCTACTGGTCGTTATAATAATCAATTAGGAGATGGTCGTCTTGAACGTCAAGCTGAAAGTCGTAATACTGCTCGTGAATTTTATTCTCCTATTGGCTTTGCTATGAATTATGGCAAACGTGCTGCTATTCGTACTCCTTCTATGAGTGATACCGATTATCGTAAAGAGATTGCTCGCAATGCTCAAAGTATGAAGCTTAGACTTAATACTCCAGAAACTGGTCAAGGAGTTATTGGTGGTGCTTATCATGCTCCTACGCATAGTAGTTATGTTAATCAAGAAGAATTTGCTAAAGACTCTACTGTTCGTACTCACGAAAATGCTCATGCTTCTCGTGCTACTGAACAAGAACAAGTAATTAGTGATATACTTGGAAGTTCAAGTTCTTCTACTTATCTTCGTCGTCCTACCGAAGTTTATTCTCGTTTGATGCAGTTCCGTCAAGCTAATAATCTTGACCCGAATATTATTTATGATAAAGATAGTTTTCGAGAACTTCGCAAAACTGCTACTGATTATAATCTTATTAATACTTTTAAAGAAGACGAAGTAATTGATTTGCTTAATAATGTTGCTATGCGCAACGACCCTAATCAACTTAATCTTAACAATATAAATCTTAACACCGTTCCTGTTTATGCTGCTAAATATGGAACAAAACGTAAATCTAAAATGGGAAAAGTTATTTCTATAAATGGTAATGTTCGTAATGGTTTAATTCATACTCCGTCACATGAAGCTTTTGCTTATGGTGGTGAAAGAAAACCTCGTTTTAATGGACGTTATTCTAAACCTGGACTTCATAATCTTAGTCTTTTGGCTTCTGCTATAATTATGCCAAAAGGTACTGTTGACAAAGAACCTGAAAAACCTCGTAGGGTTGGTTGGGCTGATTTACATAATCGTTTGGTTACTGCTGATATTTCTCAAAAACCTTTGGATGCTAAACGAGATAATACTTCTGTTGCACATGTTATTTCTGAAACCGAAAAAAGAACCCGTAAGTTTAATATTGGTGGTCGAGCTAAAGCTAAAGTTGGTAGTGGTTTTAGAATTAATGATAAAAAATATAATGTAGGAGATACTGTTAATTACAAAGGTCAACAATATCTTGTAACAGATAGAAACGAAGCTATACCTCTTCCCGATGCAAATAATAATATTATAGACAATGATATTGATATTCCTACTACCAATATTACTACTCCACAACTTACTCGTAATATAGTTAATGGTCTTACAAATAATGCTTCTACTTATAAAAAGAATGGAGAAACTCATTACTTTGTTGAAGCTCCTGCTGTTAGTGTTCCTAATTCTAATTATGATATGGATGCTCTTCAAAGAATGATATTAAATATTCCTGTTGGTACAAGAAGTAATACTTCTTCATCCTCTACGGGGGGTAACAATAAACAACAATCTGTTTCTGTTCCAGTTGTTTCTATTAATCCTCTTGATGGTTCTAAAGTTATGTCTGCAAGCGACGAAAATACTGCTATGATTAGACGTAACTTAGCTCCTACTGTTGTTAATCGTCTTACTAAGAACGCTAATAACGATATAAATTATCTTTCTGTATTAGATAATTTAAAACGTCCTTATCAAGAAGATATTGCCAAAACTCGAAATCTTGATAATATTCAATTTGGTATTAATCTTGGTTCGTCTTCTGTGGATGCTCTTATGAGTAATATTTTTGTTAATCAACTTCATAGTTATACTCCACCTACTATTACTGCTCCTACTATTTCTAATCCTGGCGATATTAAACTTAATGAAGAAGATTTGAAAGATATTCCTGAACCTATTTTAATGGCTGCTGCTAAACTTAAAACTCGTTATAATGCTAATCCTCAGCTTGCTAAAATAGAAGACGAAACTCGTCGTACCATGCGAGATATTGACCGCAATACTTCTAATAGTCGTGTAGGTCTTGCTCGTAAACAGCTTGCCGCTCTTCGTGGACAAGAAGCTAAGAATCAAGTTTATGCTCAGAAAGAGAATATTGAAACTGAATTGATTAACAAAGACAAACTTAATCAGCAAGAAGTTACTGCTCGTAATCTTGCTCGTTATGACCAGTATAATCAAGCGCTTGCCACTCAAATGGCTAATCGTGCTCGTCTTCGTCTTGCTGCTGATACAGCTAATATTCAGAATAGACTTGCTGTTTCTACCGCAAATGCTAATCTTAAAGCACAAACCGACCAATTTAATGCTGGTAATAGAATTAATTCTCTTATTCATCAAGCCGGAATTGATGGAGCTAAAGCCGAAGCAAGAGCTAATATTGTTAGTAGTCTGCTTGGAAATGTCGGTTCTGCTTTTGATGTTTGGAATAGAAACAAACGTCAAGCTAAGCTTGATGAAGAAACTCTGAAAGTTCTTGGTCTTCGTGCTCCAAATGTGAATAAGCTTATGTTACGTACTCTTGGTATTAATAAATAAAATTATATATTATGCCTTTTGGAAGTTTTAAAACTGTTGATTATACTTATGTTCCAAAACATAATCTTGAAGTTATTGGACAAACTTACGATTATCTTCAAAATCGTCACGATGTTGCTGTTGCTCAAGAAAGCGAATTGAAAAAGCAAATCGGTCAACTTGAACTTAATGCTCAAGAAGATGAATTTAAACAGCTTCTTGTCAATAATGTTCAGAGTAAGATTAATGATGCTATGATTGACGATTTTAAAGGTTATGCTCTTGATGATATTGTTGCTGAAGCTGGTAATCTTATGTCTGACCCAAGAGTTCTTGGTCGTCTTCGTGCTCAACAACAATATAAAGCTTATCAAGATAATCTTAATGCTCGTACTGATTTATCAGAAGATTATAAAAATTATTATCGTCAAGCTAACACTTATCATTATGAAGATAAACTTGATGCTGCTGGAAATGTTATTGGTGGTACTGAATGGAAACCTGCTGAACAAGAAGTTAGTGAAATACCTACTTCTGTTATTTATAATCAAGCTTTGAAAATGGTTCAAGAAGATGCTGGCGGCGGTGAAAGTTATACTTTTCTTGATGCTAATGGTAAACCTACTGATGATTTTACTCAATCTGCTATTGGAGAAATCTTTATGAAACAAGGTACTAAGTATAATAGACTTAGTACTGAAAAGCTTCAAGCTGCTATTGACGCAGCTATTGAGGGAACTCCTGGTGCCAAAGCCAGTCTTCAACAAGATTATAAGATTGCTATGTGGAAAGACCAAACACAAGGTAAGAACGCTGATGTTCGTGACCATAATGGTAATCTTTTAAACGAGCAAGAATTTATTAATCGTCGTTTTAATAATTTTATTAAAGCTGCTACTTATAACCGTGTTTATGGTAGTGCTGAATTTGGAACCGCTCTTCAGTCTGCAAGAAAGCTTGCTGCTGGAAGCGGCGCTGCTGTTTCGGATATGAGCTTTCCTAATCAAATGTATGATGCTCCGAGTATTACTGTTAAAAATCAAAGTGCTATTAATGCTCGTGGAAATATTCAATCTAATAAAGCAGCTCTTGGCGAAGTCTTCGCTCGTAACGGTATTAATGCTGATGTAAATACTCTTACTCCTGATGCTTTGCGTCAACAAGTAGATGCTATGCCTAATGGTATGGATAAACTTATTGCTCTTAAAGCTGTTAAGTCTATTTCAGACGACCAAGAATTTCTTGATAATCTTCTTGGAGTTCAGAAAGGAACAGAAGCTGGTGATGCTTTTGAAATGTACACAGCTCTTAGTTCCGGTACTGATTTGCCTACCAATAATCAATTTAGAACTGCTGTAAATGAATATACTGATGCTGCTTATCCACCTCATGTTGAAAACGTTCGTGCTTATCTTCGTGATGATGAATATGCTTCTTTAGTTAAAAGTCTTGGTGGTGATGAAGCGGTTCGTTCTCTTGGTGTTCAAATCGGTAAAGAGAATGGTATGAATTATGTTCAATTGCCTCGTGCTTATAAAAATAATTTATTCATATTTTCTAAAGCTATTCGTGATGCTCGTAATGAAAACACTTCTTTCTTTAATGAAATAGGTCGTTCTTTTGATGCCATGACAAGAGGATTTGGTCTTGTTGATTATGATAAAACAAGATATTTTGCTAATGTTGTTACTCTTGACAAAGACGGAAATATATTTCATAAATTAGATACCAATCTTCCTACTCGTAGTTGGAATTATGGAGCTAATACAACTCTTGGTGGAGTATTAAATAACTTTGCTGATTTTGGTGACAATCTTAATCAAAACGCCGAAGCTATTATTCAACAAGAAGTTGCTATTCCTACTCAATATTCTCCTAATGCTACGCCTGCCCAAGCACAAGCTGAATATAATATCAAACATGGTATTGGTAAGCGTGAAGACAACAATGCTATTATGAATATTGAAGATGAACGTTTTTATCAAGGTATTGGTAATATTGATTTAACCCAAAGTCCTAATACTTATATCTACGATGAAGATTTGAATACTTATCGTGAAATGGATACGGAAGAAGAACTTAAATATACTAATCTTCTTGCTAATGCTAAAGAGAATGTTGTTACTAAAGGTATAACTCCTTTTAATAATTCTATTCAAGCTATTGTTAGCGTCAAAGACCCAAAGAAGCCTAATGACGCTCCTAAACGTATTCGTTTTGACCTTAATCCTGTTATGACTAAAGAATGGATGCAAGATACTAATATTAAAGCTGGTATGCGTACACAAAATCTTCGTAGTTATAAACAGCAATTTAATATTGGTAATAGTCCTTATGATGCTAATATTGGTAAATATCGAATTACTCCAGACCTTGACCTTGTTAATGTAACAAATAATCAAGTTATTCGTAGTCTTAATCCTATGGAAGCTCAAGACTTGATTGAAAAGAGTATTCGACTTGAAGATTTGGGAGATGCTTATGTTACTGGAAATGCTCCTAATGCTACTTATACTCAAGCCATTATTAATAGTATTTCTCAAGCATATTCTCAATATCTTTATGGTACTACTGATTATGCTGGCAATATATCAAATATTATTAGTAGGAACTTAACTAATTATAGATAACATGGATGTATTAAAGTTTTTACAAGAGGGAAATAGAGTTCCAAATCCTGATTATAATCCTAAAACTAAAAAGGGGGCACTTCAGCCCCCATTTCTCGTTAATACAGATACTAAGGGTAGTAGTACTGCTGGACTTACAAGACAATTTACAGAAGGACTTAGTTATCGTAATGCGCCTATTAATCTTCATCCAAAAGATTACGCTCCTTACGATGTTTATGTAAATAACTTTGATGATGAAGAAACTCTTAATTTAGAACGTGCTAAAAATCAAAGTAATGTTGGTCAAGCTATTTATGCTCTCGGTAGAACCTTAAACACTATTACTGTTGGAACTGTTGTTGGTACAGCCGATTTAGCATCTGTTTTAGTAGATGCTTTAGATGAGGACGGTTTTAATTATGAACGTCCTGAAGTTGTTCAAGCTTTATCTGATTTCAAAGATGCCATAGATGCTCGTATGCCTCTGTATCGTGAAAATCCAGATAAAGCTTTTGACGTTGCTGATATTGCTTGGTGGGCTGAAATGGCTCCAAGCATTGCTTCATCACTTACTCTTATGGTTCCTGGTATTGGAGTTACTAAAGGTTTAAGTGCTGTTGGTAAACTTCTTAATCTTTCAAAGAATGCCACTAAAGCTGCCAATCTCATTAATATGGGACAAAAAACTCGTGACGTGATTGCTACTGGTGGTAAGCTTCTTACTCAAGGTGCTACTATGCGTTTACTTGAGAATTATCAAGAAGCTATTGGCACTAAAGAAAATGCTAAAGAATATGCTTTAGGTGAACTTCAAAATATGACTCCTGAACAGCGTATTGAATTTAATAAAAATAATCCTCAATATGCTGAAATGGATGATAATTCTATTGCGGAAGATATTGCAACCAATGCTGCTGATGTTACTTTTAACACCGACTGGTGGAATATTGGTTTTGATGTTTTTCAGCTTTATGGTTTGCGTAAACTCGCAAGTGCTCCTTTAGCTGTTGGTAAGAGTGCTAATCTTCGTAACCTTAATGAAGCTGTTACTCGTAGATTTGGAATGACTGCCGCAGAAGCTGCCGATGATGCTGCTCGAGTTGTTACTCGTCTTGATAAAGCTAAACAAATTATGTCTAATCTCGGTTACGATATTCTTCATGGTGTTCGTAACGAATGGACAGAGGGTGTTGAAGAAGCTGTTAACTATGTTGCTTCTGAGAAAGGTATGGAGCTTGCTCGATATGTTTTTGATAAAGATACTCCTATTAAAGATTTCACTGATTATCTTACCGACCCTCACATGTGGGAAAGTGCTTTTTGGGGAGTTCTTGGTGGCGTAGTTTTCAGTGCTGGCGCTGAAAGTGTTGGTAGTCTTTATAATCGTAAATTTAATAAAGAATTTGTTAGTGCTGAGAAACAACGAGAGAATGAGATTAATAATCGTGAACTTGTTGCACAGCAATATCAACAACAAATTAAAAAGATTAATGAAGATAACGTTAATCCTTTTGCTACTGATGAAAATGGAAATAATCCTGTTATTTCTAATAATGCTGAAAAAGAATTTCTTTTAGAAGTTGCTCGTAAACAATATACTTCACAGCTTGTCATGAACGCTGTTGATGTTGGCAATGTAGATTTTCTTGAAGCTTATCTTAATAGCGATGCTGTTCGCAAAGGTTACAAAGAACGTTTTGGTCTTACTGAACAACAAGCTGCTCAATTCCAACAAGATGCTATTGCAGATGTCGCTGCCGCTAAGAAAGACTATGTTACTATGGTTAATCGTGCTATGAAGAATGGAGCTAATTTTAATATTGCTCAAATCATTGCACGTCAACATCTTAATAGAAAGAATGCTGAGCATTATAGAAAACAAATGCTTAGTGCTTATGAAAATCTTTATAATGAAGAAGTTGCTAACGCTGGACATATAACTCCTGAATACGAACAAGCTATTGAACAAGATGTTTATGAAAATCAACTTCTTACTCTTCGTAATCAGCTTGTTAATCTTCGTCTTAGCGAAGATAATTCTTCTAATCAAGAACTAATTGCTGATGTTCAAGCTAAGATTAAATATCTTGAAGATAATCCGCCTGTTGGTTTTACTGAACAAACTGATGATAGTGTTGTTAAAAAAGCTAAAGAATTTAGAGATTTATATAGTAATGAATATGATATTACTTATAATCTTTATAATCGTCGTTTAAGTAATGCTATTGAAGAAAATACTGTTAAAGATGATGATAAATCTCTTAAAAAGCAAATTAAGCATTATAATAAGTTTTTTGATAAAGCCCGTAAAGATATTATTGACGGAGCTTTTAAAGATTTGGAAAGACTTTATGATAAGTATGGAGATAATATTTTTGATAGTAATAATCTATCAGAAGAAGATGCTCGTACTTATGATAAAGTCAAAACTGTTTTTACTTCTTCTGATATTAACAATGACGAGATGTATGCGTACATTGATGGTCTTCGTAGACTTAAAGAAATACAAGACCAACATGACGCTTTTAAAGAACCTGAACAAGAGCCTGGTGGTACGAATTTAAGCGAGGCAGTAAATGCTGATGTAGCTCAATCCTCTACGGGGCAGGTTAATGGTACTGCGTCTGAATCGTCTGCTGCGCCTGTATCTGCTCCTATTAACAACGCTGCTAATCCTGCCAATCCAGCAGATAATACCAATCCTGCCAATCAAGCCGATACAACTGAGCAACCCCCCGTAGAGGATGGAAACAAGCCTCAGCCTGCTGCTGTTCCTGTCAATCCGCCTGCGCAACCCGTTTATGATGATGTTGCTGTACATGATTTTCTGCTTGAATGGTTTGGTACTAATATCGAAAATCCTGAAACTCTTACCGCCGATGATGTTCAAACAGCTTATTCTTCTTTTATTGCTGCGGCTAAGTCTGCTGGTATAACTAAAGAAGATGCTGATATTGCTTGGAACAATCTTGTAGGTGCTATTTACGGAGATTATGTTGTTCGTCAACAAGGTATTCTTACCAGTGCTTTGGATGATAATGATAAGATAATGCTTCGTAGAGCTTTATTTGCACTTATTAATCGTCGTCGTGGTAATCGTTCTGCTGTTCAAACTATTATCGAACAATTTGTTGATAAGACTAACCCTAATACTAAAGAAAAGTTTGGTTTTGATATTAACGATAAAACTTACTTTAATATTGAAGATTTAGTTGCTCATATTTATAATATTGCTGGTACAGATATAGTTGCTGAGTTTTTGTTTGATGAAGTTGCTAAATATCTTCAAAGTCCTATTAATCAAAAGTTTGTTGCTACTGATGACCCAAGTGTTTATCGTTTAAGTAGAGAACAAAAAGCCAATCGTATTTATAAACATGCTGAGAATCGTCTTGCTTTACTTTCTACGAGTAATCAAAATACTATAAACGTTGATGAAACTATTAACAATGAAGAAAGATATACTGCTGTTGTAAATCTTAATCCGGGAGATAAACTTGTAGCCAATATTAGTAAAGATAAATCTCGTTTATACTTTATTAATCCTAAAACTCATGGAGTTATTGGTTATATGGGTATTCCAAGATATGACGATAGAACTGGTACTCTTAGTCATGTTAATTATGGCTGGAAATACAATGTTATTATTAACGATGATGGCAGTGTAGATAGTGATTTTAAAGATTATGTTTTTGATATTATAAATAATAATCTTACTTTAGCCAATGAACTATTTCTTCTTAATCAACGTATTCTTGAACTCAATTACGCAGGTCTTAACCCCGTAGAGGATGCAGGAGTACAAAAAGAAATTGCTCGTCTTTATCCTTTAATTGAAAATAATAATATTAGCGTTGGTGTTAAAACTGATGATGATGTTTATAATCATGTTAAGCATCTTTCTGATATTATCGGAACTGCTTTTGCACATCCTTCTGAAATTAAAGATAGTGTTGAAGATTGGTTCTTAAAGATTGGTTCTTCTTATGCTCAAACTTATGCTTATGCTAACGGTGAAGTTCAAGGAGATTTTGTTGTTGGTAAAGTTAATCGTGGAAACATACTTCTAACCGACGAAGCAAATCAAGAAGTTCTTGATGCTGTTGATGATTATAATGAAGATAAAGTTAAACTTGCTACTGTTACTCAAAAAGGTTTGTTCCAAGTTAATGACGAAGATGGTCTTCGTAAAGCTAATAAAAATGATGAATATATTGGTACTTCGTTTTTGTTTATTCCTGACGGTCATGGTGGTTATGATATGGCTCAAATAGCTAAACCTTTATTTGCCGATATATCTAACGATAAAATCAATGGTATTAAAGCAGGTATGCGTGGAGAAATAGCTGCTTGGATACATGGTTTTCTTACTAATAAAATAACTCTTGATGATGTAGCTAAATATGCTGGCGAACTTCTTGGTAAAACTGGTTTGTTTAATGGAGTTGATTTTTTCCATAATACTAAACAAGGTTTTGTTAGTTTTTATTTTTATACAGAAGGTCGTGACCATGCTGGTAATCGTACTACTCATAAACATTATTTGTTTACTCTTAATGAAGCGTCTGGACAATATGGACGTAATGTAGCTTTTAATACCGATACTGTAAATAGAGGTAATCGTTCTGTTGAAGCTGCTAATACTAAACAAACTTATGCTTACGTAAGTAGTTTTAATCAAGCTAATACTAATCAAGATTTACTTGAAGATATTGATATTTTTATCAATAATTCGTTTATTAGTGTTCCTTTCAAAATGGCTGCTGATAAAACTAAAAGAGAAATTGCTGGTAGATATGTAGGTAAAAAAGACGGTAAAGTTTATATTAATGTTGGTTCTTATAAAACTGAATATAATAGTTATCAAGAGTTTCTTGTTAATAATGGTTTGATTAGAACCAAACTTACTAAAGATGCTAATGGAAACAATTATAGTCATAATAAGTATGTTGCAGTCAATACTATATTTAATCCTGCTATTATTAATAATAATGCTATTTCTTCCAAAAAATTAACTGATAAATTTGATTCTGTTATTTTTGTTGATTTGCTTAATAAAGGTAATACTATAATTGATACTTATAAAACCATACTTGACGGTAACGAAAATGCGTTAAAAATACTCGATGCTATTGATAATTTAGGTTTCTTGCCTATATTAGCGGAAGTAAATAATAATCTTCTTGACGCACAAGGTAATCCTGCTTATGCTGCATACGATTATGAAAATAATTCTATTGTTTTTAATTCTGATGAGTTTACCAAACATGATTATTTTTGGGGTTTAAGACGTTTTGTACATGAAAGTCTTCATCAAAATTTAAACAATAAATATACTCGTACAGAAGCTCTTGATAAACTTCGTCCTATATATGAAGCTTATAAAAAGTATGTGGAAGAAAATCATCCTGATGATGTTTCTTATACTAAATTCCTTAATATTCGTGCTGACGAAACTATTAATCTTGAAGAATTTATTGTTGAAACGCTTACTAATGGTGAACTTATTAATCATCTTAATAATATTTCTGCTGACGGAACTCCTCTTAATAAGACTGAAAATAAATCTTTACTTAGACAACTTCTTGATATTATTATAGATATTCTTGGTATTGAAGTTAATAAAGATAGTTTGCTCGAACGTGAACTTGAATTACTTAACGATATTAATCCTAAATCTGATAATATTACTACAAGTATAGATACTACTCCACAAACTTATGATATTGACCTTTCTGAACAAGGTTCAAATAATCCTGAGTTTTATGGTAATGATGAATTTATTAATCCAGATGATGGTGGTTATAATGATGATAATCTACTTAGTGCTGTTAGTGACAATTATACGGCACAAAATCTATCTGACTTTGTGAACGGTATGCCGACACCATTACAGCCCGCTATACGTTCAGCGCTGCTGCGTGGCGAACTTTATATGATGTGCCGATAGATTAATCGACTGAAAATAAACGTGGCTTAGAAGCCAAATAAACCGCATTGTCGGGCATGTAAGTATGTTTTACTTCGTGTCCGACATTGCTATTATTAACAATAAACTTATTAATGTTATGGATTGTAGTACAGTCATTATTAACAATGACGCTCTTAACAGAAAACTTGCGACTGAGGTTGGACAAGGAACAAAGAGTTACAATGCCCTTTTTGCCGTTACTCAAGAAGACGGTTTTAAAAAGTATTTGGTCGATAATAATATCGACTATACAAACATGGATGAGCTTTATAAAGCTATTGTGACTTATAAAGCTAATTTTACTCGCAGTATTGGTGACATTATAAATAATGAAGCCAAAGAGAAAAATCAAGGTTTTAGTTCTTATGCTGCTCGTGTTGATGCTATTAATTATTTAGCTAATGTTGCTAATGTTATTTACTTTAACGATTTGTTTAGCGGTCGTAATTCTATTAAAACTTACAATAAACTTCATAATAGATTATATGAAGTTATTGTTGATAATTTTATTGCTACTGCTCGCAATTATTATGCCAATGTTGATGTTGAAGTAGGTAATACTATTCAAGCTTTTATGAGTAATAAAAGTCCTCGTTCTCAAATACTTGGTTATCTTAGTAATGTAATTAATACTACTCCTCTTAAAAATCATTATAATATGATTATGCTTCTTCAAGATAAAGCTTTCTTTAATGAAGTTGCTAATCATAAACAAGTAGCATCTATTATTAATCGCCTTGATGATACTTCCGATGATGATACAGTTGATTCTGATAGTAAAGATTTCTATGAAACTGGAGAGCTTAACGCTGATGCAGTAGATGCTACCGATAATCAACTTGAACAACTTACAAATACTCTTGGTGTAATTACTAACTATGAAGGGCATATTGACGAAATAGTTAAAGTTTTCCTTAATACTATCCCTAAGCTTGAAAATACTACGATTAATGCTACTGCAAAAGGTAATAATCGTTTCTATCGTAAAGTTAATGAAAATGTTGGTACGCTTGAATATGAAGATGCTGATTTTCTGAAAGCTCTTCTTTATACCAAAGTTCGTAATGATAACTTCGATGTATTTATGGATAGTCTTGAAGAAGTTGCTAATAATGTAAAAGGAGCCGAATCTCTTATTTATATTAAGCAATATCTTAAAGAAAATCCTCAATTTGCTTATAAGTTTAGAATGATTTTTAATCGTCCTATTCCTAATAAGACTGAAACTTATATTGATAGCAAAGGTAATCCTCGTACTAATGTTACCAATTTATCTGCTCACCCCGCAGATGTTATTTTCAATAAGCTTGATAACGCTGTTCGTAATATTTCTGTTCCTAAAGCAAGTAAATCTATTAGCCAACTTAATGAACTTCTTGAGTTTACTAAAAATAATATTACTTACGGTGATACTACCGAAGAAGAATTTGTTTATAAAATATATAAGATAGCCAAACTTGTTGTTCCTAATATTACAGTTGATGCTATTAAACAATATGCTCGTGGTGAAAATCAAACTATGAGTAATCTTCGTAAACCTAAATTATATAATGACTTTATTACTGAATTATCTAATACTTTTAAAACTTCTCGCGATTTTAATACTATTAAAAATAAATATATTAAAGCTACTCCCGAAGAGCGTGCTGCGTTTGATGCTCAACAAGGTAGTTTTTTCCGTCCTATACAAGTTATAAATCTTCGTTCATTTGCTAACGACCTTAATAAATATTTAGCGACTTCTGTTTCTCTTAATAGTCGTAATCCCGAAGGCAATCTTCAATCGGATGTTCTTAATCGTAATTATGTTCTTACTTTTAATCAAATACTTGATAGCGAAGAAGCATGTCGTGCTTTTGCTGAACAAAAGTTTAAGAGTACCGATTATAATTACAGCAATATTCTTATTGAGAAAGTTGACAATGACGGCAATCTTGTTCCTGGTCTATTTAGAAAAGTCGGTAATCAATACGAACTTACTTCTTATGGCAAAGAATTAATGCGAGTTAGTTTCTTTAATGGTGCTAACGATAGACGAGATTATTCTCCTTATATTTATAAGACTATGACTAAAGGAGATTATCTTATGTCTAATTTCCTTGAGTTTATTGCTGCTAAAGAAGAATCTATTACATTTAATGGTAAAGACCATAAAGTTCGTTTTGCCAATCTTTTCCTTAGTATCCCGTCCGATGCTGGAAATCAATTTATGTTTAAAGCTCCTATTATTAATATGAATGGTCTTTTCCAAGACACTGATAATGGTCGAGCTTTTAATGTAAACCATCCTATATTTGCTTCTTTCCGTAATATTATTTATCAAGAAATTCTTGATGCTTATAATATTTATGCTTATATTTTTGAAGCAAGTAATAATCCTGGCTATGCTTTTGAGTTTGTAAACGGTGCTCCTGTTATTAGTAGTACTTATGATGAAAAACTCATGTATGAAAACTATGAAGTTGCTGATTATAAAGAAACTGTTGATGGAAAGACTAAAACTTATAAAGGAGCATTTCACATTGATGAAACTACTGGCGAATATATTCTTCATGGTCGTGGTACTCGTCTTTCGGAATTAGACACAGAATATGCCGACCTTAGTCTGTATGATAATCTTCTTGGCAACGGTAAAGTTATTGATATTCTTTATGGTCAAATTGGCGATACTGGAATACAAGTAGTCAACGGTCAAGTTATACTTAACAACAAACAAGTTGCCGCTATTAACGATGCTATTTCTCAATATCTTGATAGTTATCTTACTAATGCTTATGAAAGTCTTAAAGAAGAGTTTCTGACTTATATGGAAGCTATTAATGAAAACGCTAAAAAGGTTATTATTAATAAGCCGAAAATACAAGAATTTCTTCTTAACGCTGTTATTCATCAACGTAATCTTGATGATTTATTTAATGGCAAAAGTAAATACTATAAGAATAGTGGAGATATTCTTAAACGTCTTAAAGAAGTTCAAGGTAGTGGTGCTCCTTTTGGTAATAGCAATATTCGTGTAAATGATACAAATCTTGCAACTGCTCCTAAAATTAAATTTGAAGCTGGCGGTCGTCAATTTGAAGTTGGTTCTTCTTTCAATGCAGTTACAGTTTTAAATACAAAACGTGCCGCTACACAAGAAACTATTAACCGTATTGAAGCTCAACTTAAAAAAGCTGGAGTTCCAGAAGCTCGTAGAGAAGAACTTCTTGATGCTTATCGTGGTAAAGAAAAAGTTAATGATGCTCAATCTTATATTACTTTTGATGAGTTTATTCGTCGTGTTTATATCGCTGGCGAATATAACAAATATAAAAATGTTATAGAGGCTCTTCTTAGTGATAAGCCGCTTGAAGAAATTGATTTTGATGCTCTTAACAAAATTCAAGTTCAAAAGAATTTCTATTATACTCTTCATTATGATGCTGCTCGTAATCGTGAAGTTCCTCTTCAAATAAAGAATGCCGAATATGTTCTTATTCCTAAACTTATAAAAGGAACAGAATTTGAAGCTATTTATAATGCTATGAAAGCTGCTGGAATTGACCAACTTAATACCGTTGAAACTTCCAAAGCTGCTAAGAATAGATTGATTGAGCTGTGGGATTCCTCTACGGGGGAGCTAACTGATGCTAAGCTCCAGCGGTTTATTGTTGATGCTGATAAATATAAAGAACCTTATCAATATACTTATCTTTATCGTCAACAAGAAGTTCCTTCTCATCTTAAAGATAAAGAAAATAAAATAGGTATTCAAGTTTATAAAAAGCTTCTTGATAATATTCCTAATGATACTACTGGTCGTGCTCTTAAACAAAGAGTTTTCCGTAATATTGTTTCTAATATAAACACTTCTTTTACTAACGCTTGTACTTTACTTAATATCCCTCTTGATTCTAATGGCAATCTTCAATTTGACGAACAAGGTAACATTCTTGGTCTTAATTACGAAAGACTTTTGAAACTTGCTCGCGAGAATGCTGCTCGTAATGGCGCAGATAAAAATACTCTTGATTTTCTTACTACTGATGAGAATGGTAATCCTCGTTATCCGATGTATCTTAATAGTATTTCTAATAAGATAGAAAATCTTGTTAACGGTATTTTTAATCGTGAGATTACTCGTCAACGTATGCCGGGTTGGCACGCCGCACAGGTTGCCGATTTTGGTTTTGGTGGTTGGAAAACAACTAAAGATACTGCTACGGATGATAAACTTGCTTATCGTAAGATTGGTAAATACAATGATAATGATGTTTATTATGCTGAAATCAAACTTCCTCGTTGGAGCAAAGAACTTGACGGTGTTAATATAGAAGATGTTAGTGAAGATGCTCGTACAATGATTGGTTATCGTATTCCTACTGAGGGTAAGCAATCTGTTATTATCATGCGTGTTGTTGAGTTTCTTCCTGATGTTAGTGATAGTACTGTTGTTCTTCCTGAGAACTGGGTTCATCAATCTGGTTCCGACTATGATGTCGATAGTGTTTATGCTATGACATTTGGTCTTACTAAAGGAAAAGATGGCAAAGTTACTGTTTATAATGATAAGAAATTTCATCTTGATGCTGCACGTGATAGTGAAGAAAGTAAGATTGGTTATGTCAATTACGTTCTTTCTAACATTGATAAAATTGCTCGTAGAAAGATTCGTGATTATGTTGATAAAGCTGCGCTTACTAAAGATGAGATTAAAGCTCAATCTAATGCTGAACGTGAGAAGCTAAACGCTGATTATTACGAAGCTGTTAAAGCTCGTATTGATAGTATGTATAAATCCGTTGACGGTATTTGGAAATCTGCTAAGAATAGTAAGAATCCTAACGTTAAAGAAGATTTATATAAGATAGCTACTACTATCGGTAATAAACCTAAGAATGTTAAAACTTCCGATTATGTTGCTGGAGTTCTTACTCGTCTTTACGAGCTTAAAATGTCTGGTACTATTGCTGAAACTGAAGCTCTTGATAATGTTCAGCTTGTATTCGAGCAACTGCAACAAGAAATGGATGCCCAGTCAGACGCCAACGTAGAACATTCGCAGAAGCTCTCCGAAGCCCTACAAGACGTTTTCTCGCAAGCACGTGAACAACAGTTCAACGAAGCGCAAAAGTCGGCGAGAGAAGCCCAAATGATGTCGTATGATAAATGGTTTAGTGCTGATAAAGCCGATAGAGTTGATGTTCGTAATCGTAATAATGATTTGCTTGATGCTTTTATTAGTATTCTTCATTTGGACAGTGCTGTTGAAGAAAATGTTGGTACGTCTAACTTTAAAGTTTTAGATGAGTTTAATAAAGCTTGGCGCAAACGTGTTGATACTGCTTCTCAATATGTTGTTAATCCTAATCGAGTTGGTTCGCATGATTTTCTTACTCAGCTTAACTGGCATGAAGCTGCTTCTGCTGGACGTACTCTTAAAGGTATATCAGTTAATCTTGATACTCTTGCCAGTATTGGTAATGTAACAAGAATGACTGCTCATAAAACTATACCTGTTGTTTATAGTTTATCTGAACTTAAGAAATACTATAAAGATGAAGCCGCCATTAAAGCTCGTTTTAATGCTAAAGGAGAAGATAATGTAACTATTGACGGCGATAAAGTTATTATTCGTCATAATAAACTTGGTTGGAGTAACGATAATAAGAATATTCATGGTGCTCTTATCACCTCTTATACTTCACAAACTACTGCATATATTCTTGACGTTATGAAAGCTGATGCCGTTCGTAATCTTAACCGATATACGTTCGTTGCTTTCAAAATAATGACTATTGCAGGTATTGATTTTGATACAGCTCTTAGTATGCTTTATCAACCTATTATGGATAAACTTGTCCGTAATGTTAACGAAAATCAAGGTTTTGGAGTTAAGAGTGGACTTGACCCGCTTGTTACTACTTTTGTTGATTTAGCAAAAGCAAATGGTATTGAAACTTCTAATAGCATTAATGCTGTTATTTCTGCTCTTGATGCTAAATTTGGTGATGAAATAGAACGTATTTATGGTGATAGACATAATCCGCCTATTAATATTGAAATGAACCGTAAACGGGTTGACAACAAGCTCTCCCCCGTAGAGGAATCAATCCATGACTATGTTGCTCTTAAACAGTTCTATAATATTCGTACTCTTGGCAATATTATCAACAGTCACCTTTCTATTATGACTACTGATAAATATGGTGCTAAACAAACGTTCTATATGAACAATAAAGTTTTTACTGATATTAATCGTTTGATTAACAGTTCTAATAAACTTTATTCTTTTAATGAAGAAACTGGTAATGAAACTGGTCTTCTTGAATCTATGTTTCCTGGAATAGAAAACGGCATTGAGGCTTTTGCTAAATCTAATGTTATGCAGAGTACTTATCCTATTCTTGCTAATTATTTACAAAAGTCTACCGTTCTTTCTGTTAAAGTTGCATCTGCCTTTAATGATACTGCTTCTGAACAATTTGTTCAACGAGTTAACGTTCTTGGTGATTTGACTTCTAATGGTCGTCTTACCGAAGAACAATATAAAGATTATTCTGCTTGGCTTGTTTCTCGTTCTTATTTAGCTAATGCTGGTTATACAGCTTTGACTTCTCCTATTACTATTGATTCTCAAACTGGTATGTTTGGTATTGATAAAGTAATGACTTCTGATGATAGTTATGCTATTCGAGAAATGGAGCTTGCTCGTATTGCTGGTATTGGTTTTAATAATGAAGCTATTGATGATTTAGTTATTAATGATATAACTAATCCTACTCAAGAAGAAATTGATGCTTTTAATCAACTTACTCCTGCTCAGAAAATTGTTTGGATACAGCAGAATTTTGGCGAAGATATAGGTATCTTTAGACATTTTGATGTTAATACTTTCAATGATAATACTTTCCGTCGTCAAGGTTATACTGGTCAACAAATTCGTTTAAATCAAGGTAACAATAACATTGATACTGTTCATAACGATTTTAATATTGCATGGAGTAGTAATAATCCTATCATTAAACTTGCTCTTGCTGATTTAGTTAAATACGCATACGTTCTTGAAGGTAATCTTTTCCGTTATGGAGCTGTTACTCGTGCGATACCTGTTACAGTTTTTAATGCTTTTAATCAAGGTGGTCTTAACATAGCCGATGATGCAAAAGTTGGCATGGACAATTGGCGTGTTTCTCCCTCTACGGGGCAGGTATCTGTTAGATTGGCTCTTGGTTATGTTCGTCAAAATCTTGATAGTTTTAGAACTCAATTTGCTAATATAGGTCGTCTTATTGCAAAGAATAAAGATAAAGAAGCTGCTCTTCGTCGTTCAATTTATTATACTAAAGATAGTTCTAAGATTGTTATTAATCTTAATAATATTGGCGATGATATGACTCCTGCTGAATTTAATGAACTTCTTACTTATGGTAATTTGATTAACGAAGACGGTAGTCCTAAAACTGTTGTTCGTCTTACTTACGGTGGTGTTACTCGTACATACACTGGTATTTACGATGACGGTGTTATTGTTTATCATCCTTTATCAAGACTTTCTACAATTGATGTAAACAAAACTGTTGAAAAGAGTATTATTAAAGATAATAATATTTATCCTGCCATTGACGAAGTAATTCATAATGCTACTGAAAATAAACTCGCTAAGCATTTTGATTTGCTTATGCAACAAATGGACGAAAGCGATATTGTTACTGTTGAAACTAATGCTGCTGTTGAAAATGTTATCGCTAATAACGATTTCTATGAAAATCCTGCTCCTGTTGTTGTAAATCCTGGATTTACTGGTACAGTTAATTTCGTTGCTCATGACGGTTATACTTATATAGCAACAAGAATGAATAATGAAATAGCTGCTGCTATTACAGATAAAAATGACCAAAATAGTGTTGAATATACTCGAATACTTAAAGAATATCCTAACCGTAATCTTGAAGAAGATTATCAACTTCATAGAGTAGTTGTTCATAAACCTACTATTCTTTATTCGGCTATATCTGACGGTGACCCAATCGTTGATAGATTTAAGCGAGTTAATGCTTATATAGGAAGACGTGCTCAGAATGGAGATAAGATTGCTGCTTCTGTTATGCGTACTTTCCATAATGCTAATTTGAATAATATTGATGCTAATGCTATTGCATCTAATATGCCTCTTAATGCAATTGCTGTTGCTAATTATTTCAAAGCTGTTTATTCTGAACTTAATGGTCGTATTAATAACTTCATGGTTGATGTTAATGGCAATTCTATTGCTATTGACGACCCTGCTGTTATTGAAGCTGTTATTGCTGTTAAACGAAATATTAAACAAGTTCTTGCTAATACCGATTTTGTTAATAATGTCGGTGCTGAAATAAACATCAGTACAATCCCCCGTAGAGGATACGACAATGAGCTTATTGCTGCTTACAATAAAGTTGTTGAACTTATTAATAATGGTAAGATTAATCTTGATAATTTTCAAGCTGCTTTCAAAGATTATATTAATCTTCCAGCAAGCGAACTTTCTGAATTAGGTAATAATATTATTGGTTCTGTTCAAAATGTTATTGCCGAAGTTGAAAACGATACTATCAAGAATGATTTCTTTAATATTATTAATACTGTTAATACTTTACGTAGCCGTTTTTCTATGTTTAAAGATTTGCCTGTAACTGGTGCTGATGATGCTACTATTGAAGCAATCAATACTATTAAGGAAATTCTTACTAAACTTGAGAATAATGTTGCGGTTAATAAAGCTCGTAATAATTGGTTTATTCGTTTCTATGAAGTAACGAGCAACAACCCGATGCTGAAAGAAAGAATGATGGACATCTTTACTAATTATGGAGATACAAGTTTTCTTGACCTTTGGTTACAAGATGTTCATTTTAATCGTAATACTATTGTTCAAACTGTTATAAAAGAAGTTGATAAACATCTTAAAGAAGCTGAAATAAAAGGTAGAAATGAAGCTGTTGAATTTGCTTCTCAGATGAAAGCTATTAAAGAACGTGCTGCCAAAGCTGGTCAATCTGTTAATTATAATAGAATGATTAAGAATGGTCGTTTTGTTCAAGCTTATGATAGAAAACTTGATGAAGATTATCTTGTTTTAGATAAAGCATATACTAATGCAGTTGCTTCTACTCAAAGTACTACTTCTGTTGAAGCTCTTTGGGCTAAACACAAGAAAGATAGATTTATGGCTAAAACTACTATTAGTAAGTTTAAACCAATGGTTTATCTTCTTGATGAGAAAGGTAAGATTGACGGTGTTATTGACCCAGATAAACTTACTTCTGATGAAAAGAAACAATACAAAGCTGTTCTTGACGCTGGTATTACTTTGACTTATGAGGATGCTCTTCTTACTATGGAAGAGAATATGCTTACTAATTATCCTGATATTTATTCTCGCTATAAAGAACTTCTTCTTGAACAACAAGATGTTCTTCTTAAAACCGCTAATGGTCAATATAGCGAAGAACAAAATAATAAACTTAAAGTTATTTATCGTAAGATAGCTTATCTTACTTCTGATTTTACTGACGATAATGAACTTAAACCTGCTAACGAACTTTCTGCTTCTCGTGCTCTTTCCGAATACGTTTACAATATAGCTAAAATTAAAGAAGCTTATTTTGAACGTAAGGCTAAGATTGGTTTCCAAGAACAACTCGAAGAAGCTCTTAGCACTATTGAGCGTATTGAGGTTCGTAATGACAGCGGTGAACTTCTTATTGATAGAGAAAGTCTTATGAAGAATACGGAATATCATAAAGCCAAAGAATGGCTTATGAATAACGCTACTTATACTATTGATAAAGAATTTACCAAAAGTCTTAACGATGCTTATGCGGCTTTAAAAGATTCTCGTAAGCCCGGAAGTATTTTTGCTACTTTGGTTAAAGCTAACAATGCTCGCGATTCTTATGGTATTGTTAACGGTAATTTATTTAGTCCAGAAGAAGTTGCTTCTATTCGTAAAGAAGCTTTGTTTGGATATAACATTAACCAACGTAGCGGTCTTCCTTATGCCGGTATTATTCGTCCAGTTAGAATTAATGATGTTGTTTATCTTCCTGCTTTTTATAACAAACTTAAAAGTAATCGTAAACAACCAGCCGAAGAGATAGAAGATACTGAAGCTATCAATACTATTCTTAAAAAGGCTTGGGATAATAAAGGTGCTTTTAGTTTTAGACAAGGTGCTCATAGTCTTACTATTCAAGACCTTGATAACGTTTTACTTTTGCTTGAAGATTTAGGTCTTGTTCGTGGAAAAGGAAGCAAAGCTGTTGCTGAATTTATTGAAGAAGAATGTGAAGTTGTTATTGATGAAGATAGATTTAAGAACGACCGTATTGATGCTCAATCAAATGGTGCTGAGTTCTACAATAAATGGAAAGAAATCTTTACTAATGGACAAGATGTTAATGGCGATTTAATTCCTAATACTACATTCTACGGTACTATTCGTCCTAAAAATATTGATAAATGGAAAGACATTAAACGTACTAATGCTCTTCAATTTATAAAGAAACATACTCGTACTGTTACTACTGAATATTATAATGAAGCTTATCGTGCTGCTCAAGCAAGAGGTAATGAAGAATTTATTAAGTGGTATAAAGAGAATCATATTTATAATCCTTATGCCCATACTTATGAGCCTATTCGTATTTGGACTACTACCGAATATATAGACGATAATGGTGTTAAAGTTAAACCTAAATGGAGTCCTAAAATACATCAAAGTGAAAATATTGCTGATGAAAAGCTTCTTAATCCTAAATATAAATCTAATTCTCGTAACTATAAACAAGGTTCTGGTTACGATAATGCTGATTTTGCTGCTCTTAACCAATACGAAAAAGAAGCAATTGATTTGATGTATAAGACTATGCTTAGACATGCTTATACAGATAACAATAAATATTATGTTAATGCTGGTTATTTGCCTTCAATTGCTACTGGTAAAAAGTTTAATATGGCAGAAATTGGTAAAGAAGCTCTTGCTTTTATGGGTTTCTCTGCTAATGTTCCTACTGATTTAAATTGGAAAAACGATAACGAGATTAGTTTTGATAACGATTATCTTATGCCTAATCCTATGCTTCGTAGAGTTGTTGACCCTAATGCTAAAAAGAAGCAACAACTTCCGAGATATAGAGATGATAACAATGGAGAAACTCAAGCCGATTATATTGTTCGTAGAAACAATGCTCGTTATGCTAATTTGGAAATAGATGCTGATAATGAAAAATATAGTGCTGAGAATATAGATACTGATTGGGATAAAGTCTTTGATAGTTTTATTAAGACAAGTGCTAATCATGATGCTACTCAAAGTATTAAACATATTCTTTATGCAGCTACTGATGCTCTTAGTCAACATAAATCTTATAAAACTAAAAGTTTTGGTCGTAATCTTATTGTTGACAAAGACCTTAGTGATGAAGACCATATTACTTATAAGACAGTTAGCAATGCTAATACTATTTCTCAATTAAAAGATTATATTCGTCGTAGAGTTTTCCAACAATACAAGAATAGTAATTCTCCTGCTCTTCTTCGTTTTGCTGGAACTATGCAGAATATAGCTGGTACTAAATATATGACAGCCAATATTACTGGTGGTATTGCCAATATTCTTACCGGTCATACTAACATTGGCATGGAACGTCTTGCTCGTGAATATTTTAACGAGGGCGAATATGCAAGAGGTGCTGCTATTTATTTCGGTGGTACTATTAGTTATTTTGCTGGAATGTATAGCGATAAAGCTACTACTTTACAAGACGGTATTATTAAAGTTGCTAATATTATTGATTATGATAGAATCAATCTTATAGAAAGTGCTGCTGGAGTTCGTGAAGCTCTTAAACGTTTCCGTGGTTCTTTATTTGCTGCTCAATCTATTGGTGAACATCACATGCAAAATAGTGTTCTTTTTGCTATGATGCAAAGTCATAGACTTGTTCAGACTAATGACGGTGAATGGAAGATTATGTCTAAAGAAGCTTATGCCCGTGAAGGTTTTGAACGTGCTCTTCTTAATATTCTTACTGATGAACAAATCTCAGAATATAATGCTGCTAAAGAACGTATTCGTAGTAGCGAAGAAGAACGTTTTAAAGCTAATACTTTCAAGATTAATCTTGTTACTAATTTCATTAAAACTCTTAGTAAAGCTCAACAAAGTGAATTTATTAAAGAGCGTAAGAAAGTTCGTGTTGAATATAATAAAGCCTTTGCTGATAAATGGGATAATATTTATTCTCAATTTGAATTACGTGACGGTTACGCTGAGATTAAAGCTGATAGTGCTTTAACTTATAATGAATTTGCTGGATTTGTTAATAAAGTAATCAATGTAAATAAAACTATTCATGGTGTTTATGATAAGATTGGTGCTGCCAAGATTGAAAACAATTGGTGGGGCGGTATGATTACCCAATTCCATAAGCATCTATATCCAGGCTTTAAAAAGCGTTATCGTTGGAATGCTTATTACGATGAAAGTCTTGATACTATTCAGAAAGGTGCTTATAAAAGTCTTGCAGATTTTCTTGCTATTCCTTTCAAAGAAGCTCGTGAAGCTAATAAGAATAGTGAGAAAACCAATGCTCTTATAGGTCTACAAAACTTCCTTAAATCATTTGTTAATTTTGCTGCTAATTTCCATACTAATTATATGCTTCTTCCTGAAAATGAGCAAGCCAATATACGTAGAACTTATGCTGATTTTCTTTGGACTATGGCTGCCTTTGCTGGCGTTGTTGCTTTGACTGCTTTAGCTGGTGGCGATGATGATGACGAAGAAGCTATTTGGTATAATCTTCTTATGTATAATGCAGACCGTCTTGCTTCCGAAGCTCAAGCATTTACTCCTTGGGGTGCTGTTGCTGAAAGTGATAAACTTTGGAGTAGTCCGTCCGCTTCATTTACTGGAATTAAAGATGCTTTTAAAGTTGCTTCTATTATGGTAAATGCTATTGGCGACGGTGAACTTCTTGAAGAATATAAGTCTGGACAATATGCTCATAGAACTAAACTTGAAGTATTTATGCTTCGTAATATTCCTGTTGTTCGTGGTATTAATCGTCTTATCGAACTTCCTAATAATAATAATTACTATAAACTTGGACAAAATATGATTGGTGTATTTGATGCTAAAGCTCTTGGTGAACAACTTAGAGATTAAGACGCCAGACCATAAGCTATTAAAGAAGCTGGGGTATTGATTACTCCAGCTTTTTATTATTGCTATTATATATAATAATAGGTTAACATTTTTTGTTTTTGTAAATCAAGTAGTTAGCCAAAATTAATCTGTAACACATTACAGATTTAACTAAAATTTTAACGCACAATCTGTAATACATTACAGGTTAATGTATATATTTATGTTATTATTAATATAATTATTAATATTATTAAAGCTATGCCTACACTTAATTTTACATCTAAGGCTGCTAAAAGTTTTGCAAAGAAATATGCAGCTAAACTTGAAGAAAAAGCCGCAAAAGTTGTTCCAACTCCTTTTAGTCTTGATTTTGAAGAAGTTGAAAAACAAATTGTTCTTACTCTTAAAGACAATAAAGAACAAGAATTTTATTCAACTGCTAAAAATATTAAAGTTGGCAATTTTTGTATTGTTCTTCAAAAGATTGCATCTGTTTTTCCAATGTGGTATTCTAAATCTTCTACATCTGCTTTATTAGTTATGTTTATAATTAAGCACATGAAAATGGGTACAAACATTATTGAAATTAAAGAGGAAGATTTTTGTTTATATGCTAATTGTTCTCCAAAAACATTTTATAATGCGATAGATGCTGTTATTCGTCCTGAATGTAATCATCCATGTACAGGAGATACACTTGCTCTTCTTGCTCGTACAACTAAAAAAGGAATTTATGTTGTTAATCATAATTTTATTTATCGTGGGAATTATGATGAATTTGTTACTATATATGAAGAAAAATTTCCCGATGGTTGTAAACTTGATAATAAGGGTAGAGTTATTCTTGATTAACCTGCTAATAAAAAAGAAGCCCCGACCTACCACTGTGGTAAGTCGGGGTTTATTGTATCTATACGTGCCGTATTTGGCGGTTTCCTTTGCGAATTTCACATTTTCTTTATCGGAATGATAGTTTGTATTGCTTTAATATGAAAGTGACTGTACGAGCCTTAAAATAAGTCGTTACTGGGAAGCATTAATAGCAGCAATAACAATATCAAAAATATGGGCAGCAACTATATAAAAAATAACTCCCCCGTAGAGGATGTAAGCACAGCATTAACAGCCATGGCTATCCTCTACGGGGGAGATAAATAATCATTCAAACAACTGTGGTAAATACCAAAAGATAAATAGAAAAACATTAAGAGTAATAGTAAAAATAGCAAGTCCTTGACCACTATAATCAAAATCTCTACCTTCCGCTTCTTCTTTAGCAGCAACATATCCAATTCGAGTAGCAATAGAAGCCACAATAACTCCAATTAAAAATAGCATAGCTATAATTTCTTTAATAATTTCAACATATTAACAGCATCAGTTTTCTTATCGAAAACAAGATTATTGAACTCTGTATTAATCTTAATAACAAGAGTACGAAAACCACGGTCGGTCATGTGCTGGACAGCATAACGAGTAATTTCATTACCATTATCGTCTTTAGCTTTAAAATCAAAAACTCTTAATTCAAGTGCCATATTATAAAGTTTAAAATTAATAATCAAATTAAAAAGGCTGCTACTACTTTCACAAGCAATAACAGCCACGTTTAACAAATCTAAATTAGCAAATGAAGCACCACGTAGAGGAACAAGAAGCTGAACAGCTATCTCATTTGTTCATCCTTTACGGGGTGTTGCATTGGCTATATCGTCAAAATCGGCAAGATTGGCATTTCTACCAACCTTGCCATGTATAACATATAAAATTTTCTTTAATTGTTAATCACGTTTAATACCAAATTTAGCCCATTGAAGAACAAAACCAAGACCTTGCCAAATAGCATCTTTAGCTTTCTCTAAAGCAAACTTTTCTCCAATTTCTTGATTATAATTATCTACATCAACACAAGCGCTAAGACCATGACATTCATATCCGGTAATAGTAAGAAGACTCATAAGAGTAGTTTTGTGTCCAATTCTATTTCCACGTTTGGCAGCAATAAAATTATCCACATCTTGCTCAAGAATTTTAGTACCGTCGTTTTCAGGAGAAAGACAAAAATAAGAAGCATCTGCTACATCTTTAGGACACCAAGATTTATATCCGTCTGGATAAGTAATTTCATATCCCATATCGTTAGGATTAGCATTTCCAACTCTGTAACCATGTTCTAAAGCCATACTTACAGACATGGGTACAATATCAACCATTTTAATTCCAATAGCTTTCATAATTCAATGAATTTATTAATAACAGTTTTATAAAAATCGGCAGGCATAGAACCTGTAATACGAGCGACTTCTTTATCGTCTACACGAAAAATAAGAAGAGGAACAGCAGCAGTATGAAACATACTAATTCTTAGCTTAGCATCATTAAAAACATCTTTTTGAATATCTATATTATTAGGAAGATTATTTTCAAATATAGTATCAAAAATAATACTTTCAACTACTTCACAAGCAAGACATTCATGGGTTGCAACAAATTGAATTGTTTTCATTGTTATTTACCAGTATGTCCAAATCCATTAGCACCACGTTCAGAAGCGCTTAAATCTTCAAGATTATCAACTTCATACCAATGGATTTCTTCACGACGACGAACAAGAATTTGACAAATTCTATCTCCGGGATTATAAGGAAATATATCATCAATAATATCTCCCTCTTGAACAACGGTAGCATCTCTACGTTTGAATATAACAAGTAATTCTCCACGATAACCGGCATCAAGAGTCCCAGGTGTATTAGGGATATAAACGTCATATTTAGTGTTGCTACTACGAGGACGAATTTCCATTTCATAATGCTTAGGAAGCTCGAAATGAAGACCAGTATGAACAATCCAACGGTCTTTAGTCAAATCGTATTCAATGTTCTTAGCAACAATATCCATACAAGCATCGCCGTCTTTACTATAAGCAGGAAGAGGAACAGACTTATCTTCACGATAAACTTTAATCTCTACGAGATTAATATCATGGTCAAGTCTTCTATAAAGTTCATCCAGCGTTAAATAATTTTCATGTTTAAAATCATAAATAGCATTTGCAACGGCAAGAGCTAAATTTCCCATTTTAATAAAATTGTTTTTAAGTTAATAATTAAGATAACATCTCTGCAAAATCAAAATTAAGAGCACGTTCAAGTTTCTTAGCTTTGTCGTTAAACAAAAGACTATCCATGCGTTTAGTTCCCTCGGCAGAAGTATCAACGTTAGAATAGTAACCACTAATAGCATTGAAAGCACCCCAAGCAGTACCAGCAATTTCTTTTTGTCCAATACCACCATGATAGTATTCATAAGTATCACTAATAACATTAAGTTTACGTGTACTTATGCCAGCATCATTAACAGCAAGAGCATTGCGATACACAACTTCTTTAAAAGAATGATTTGTAGTATTTAAAGCTTCAAGTTCAGCTTCTGTAAGATTACTCTTACAAATATACTCCATGACATCTTCATCAGTAAGTTTAATACCAGCAAGAACATTATAAGCCCATTCAGTATCCTTAATACGTTTTTTAGTAATACCAAGAATTTCGTGTGCTATTTCAATATTCTTATGAACACTTTCAGTATGACGAATACTAAAACTATTAGTAGAAGTTCTAATCGCAGCATTAAGAGTATTTTGGCAAATAACTCTAATAGGCGTAAATAGAACACGAACACCGCTACTACCATCGTGGCTATTAGTAAATACTAAATAGTTTTCAACAGGGTCACCGTGAACAAGAATATTATCAGGAAGTTTAGCACTAACGAAAATACGTTCGCCATTACCAAAGAAACCAGCAGTTTGCCAAATAGCAGAATTTTCGCCAATAACAGTATCGAAAAATTTAAAAGCAGCACTATTTTGAACAATAGTATATTTACCTTTTACCATACCAAGAGGAATTTTATAATCATCTCTATAAGTACAGTATTGGTTATCACAACGAGCATAAATATTCTTACCAAGAATATGAGCATCATTATCTCGTCTTTTAGCTTCGGTTAAATCATCGAGATTTTTATCCATATCGAGAGATAGTGGCATTTTAGCCACCATCTCTGCTTTCTTTACTTCCCAATTAAGCTGAGCAGCTTCAATTACTTGAGCAGAAGTTCTGCATTGAGTAACATCTTTGCTACCTTTATATTGCCAAGGAAGTCCTTTAATACTATAAGCCATAATCAGATTTCGTTTAATAAATCCTGTATAATATCAATAATACGGTCACGGTCATTAATACCACGAGTTTCACGAATATATTTGATAAGTTCTTCAAGCTTATCTATAACATCAAACATAACTTTATCATTTAATAGTTAAAGATTGGCTTTGACAAAGTTCAGCAACAGTAAGAGGAATTTCACGAGAAGTAATATATTGCTTATAATCAGAAGTAGAAGAAGCAGCAACACGATTAGCTTCATGTTCGTGATTAAAGAACATATTAAGAACGTCCCAATTTACTTTCTTACAAAGGTCAAGAAGATTAAGTTCAATTTCAAATTTAACTTTAGTAGCTTCAAGGTCTGCAACAGTAAATAAAGAATCATTTCTTTCTTCAATAGTTTCAGCAGCATCAGGATTTTCAGCAGCAAAATTAGCATTTACAGTTTGAACAAAACCTTCGGGATCAATATTATTAGCTTCATCGGCATCTGGTTGAAGCATATCAACATTCCAAAGTTCACGATAACGTTCAAGAACGGCATCAATTAAACTAAGTACTAAAGGAGCATTAGTTTCACAAACAGTAGTAGCACGAGTCATAAGTTTAGCATCATCTAACTCAATAACTTTATTGCCACTCTTATTAGAATTACCCCATTTAAGTACAGCTTCAAGCATAGCATCTTTAAGTTTCTTAGCGGCACGCTCACGAGATTTCTGAAGAACTTCAATGCGTTGTTTTTCAGTCTTACAAGCAAGTGCACGACTTTCAATCATTGTAAAGAGCTTGCGATAATTATCCAGTTTTTCATTAAGGTTATCTTGAGTAATTGCAAGCTGTTCCTCAAGCTCAGGAGTAATTTCACCGCCAGCATCAATAATTTCATCAACAATACGTTGAAGTTCGGCATCAATTTCATAAAGTGATTTATTCATATTATCTTTTTAATAATCAACATGTTTAATTTCTTCATAAGCTTTATTGCTAAGCTCAGGAGTAACATCTTCAAGACGAACATCTTTCATACAAGGACATTCTTTCCATTGAATATTATAATAACAACTAAGCAAACCTAATTGATGATTATCTGCATCAACAGCCATAATCCAATCGTCTTTAGCAATCTCTATTTCAACACAATCAATAACTTGTGTTTCTTTTGGAGAATAACCTTTTTCTATATCATAATACCAAAGATTGCAACGATTAAAATAACGACCTGTTAAAGCACCATCTTTAAATTCAAAAAGACCACCGTTCCAAGTAATACCAGTATTATTGTATTCCCAAGCTTTAGTATCATAACGATATGTTTTAGTAGGTTTCTTACTAAAAGCATAAATATTATGAATACTACCATTAGTGTCTTTAAAGAAACTACTTTTGCGCTTATTTTGACAAGTACCGTCTTTACTAATAACATTCCATTCATCATCAGTAAATCGAAGAGGAGTAAGAACATCAAAATTACAAAGACGTTTAACAAAGTCGATTTCCCAAGGAGCAGAATGTCCACTATTGCCGTGAGAAGCAAAAACAGCAACAGCTTCAAGAACTTGATGATACATCCAATTTGTAGGTCCATTACCATTAGGAGTATAACCAGCAAGTTTAAGTTCGCTTATAGCATGCTTGCAAATATTACTGTTTTCAATAATATGACGCATAACTCTTTTGTTAATAAGAGGAGTCTTATCAAGTTTTTTACGATAACGTTTACTTTTCTTCATTTAATCACTAAATTTATCTACAATTTTAAATCTATCAGGTTTAGCACGAGCATAAGGGTCGCTATCTACATCGTCATTGTCGATAAGACTATGTAAACCATCGCCATTGTCAACAAGTTTAAGGCCGCTTTTAGCAACATATACTTTATATCCCCACCAATTAATGCCAAGCGGAATAACCTCAATAGGCTTATTTGCGTTTGCGAGGTTCGGTTGCATAACGATAAGCAGGATTAAGATAACCAGTAAGATAAGTCTTTTCAAGAGGAGTAAGAACAGCTTTCTTTGCTTTCTTTACAAGAACAGCTTGATAATTTTTAACAAGACGAGCAGGTACATGAATAGAATAAATACGATTGCCAAATTCAACTTCACGCCTAACAAGAGCGTTTCTCATAATTTGAACTTTATAAGGAGTTTTATCCTCATAGTTTATTTTATCTTTACTACTAAGTCCAAAAAGTCTACTAAAAATATTCATAGTTGTATCAATTAATTAGTTAAAAATCATATCCAAATTTAATAAGTTCTTCACGTATCATACCAGCAATAATCTTGGCATTTGGATGAGGAGCACCAGTCTTACCGTGATAACGTAAATCAATAATATCACGCCATTGAGATACGGAATATGTATAAGCACAAATAGTAGCAGTATCGAGAGGAAGAACTCCACGAGCATCTTGACGTTGCATACCATTATCTACAAGACGTTTATATCTATTAAATTGTTCGTCACAACCTTGTATATAATCAAGAACAACACCTTTGTCTTCTTCACCATTTTTATAACAAAGATATTTACCATTAATGGTTTTGCTAATAGAATAATCATTCATCCAATGAGGACAACAAATAGTACCGTTTTCATAAACATAACGAGTAGATTGTTCAGCAATATTATTAGGACTAACACGGTTAAGTTCACGAGAAGTACTAATTTGAGTAGTAACTTTAAAAGTATATCTCATAAGTCGCCAACCAAGTTCCCAATTAATAAATTCTTCAGCAGTAACAATAAATGGTTCAAAAGTTTTAAGAATATTATCTTTATGTTCAATATAAAAATGACCATTAGTAGCTAAATAAATAGCTTCACTACCAATAAGATATTCAACATAAGGACAAAATTCAAGTCTTGTGACAAGTTCTATATATTTATTATCTTTAGGAATAATATAATAAATAGAACGATGTCTAAACATACTAAGATGTCCAAGCTTTAGTAGATTATCAACAAGTTTTACATCATTGCTTCCGTCAGAAGCATAACAAATTCGAGCACATTTAGCAACATGATGAATCCAATCAGCGTCTTGGTGCCAAAGCTCAATATAGGGTTTAACAATATTCATAATTATATCTATGTATCTCCCCCGTAGAGGATGGTTAAATCAATTGCTTTCGCATAACGTCATATATCTTGTAATAAAGAGAAAGAAGAGTAGTTTTATTATCAATATCAATACAACCTTCAAGAGCATCAACTCTTTCGCTTTCATGAACAGGTTTATTATCTTTAGGTTCAAATCTATTAATACGATAAATAACTCCACCTTTATTTAAAATAGCATTAACTTCGTTTTGAAAACGAACATCAGGAATAAAACAAAGTCCATTACGATTAATACAAGCATTAGCACGAAACATGGTATTATCAACCCAAATGTTTTGACTAAGATTATTACGAAACAGATTTGTTCCAATAGCTTGCATTAAATGACGAACTTTGACACAAACACGAGTAGTATTTAGAGGAATACCATAAGCAACAAAATCGTTAAAATCAATAATATTATAATCTTTTCTAACAGCAATATTAAAATCAATGATTTTTCTTGTATCAAAACAATAAACACCATTATCTTTCTTATCTCTATTATTTAAATCTTCCAAAGGAATATTAAAAACAATAGAAATAACTTCTTTATTAGCATCACTAAAATGAACAACAGGAAAATCAGCAGGACGATAATTAGCATCATGTAATTCTTTCCAAGCCTTATAAGTAGCATAAGTACCTTGTAGACGTTGGTAATTAAGAATTTCAGCAGCAGTATCTTTACCAGAACCAATAGTTCCAGCAAAACCAATAAGATTATGTTTACTAAAATTTATCATATCATTAATATTTGCAGCAAATATACGAATAATACTTAAACGAAGAAAAAACTATTAATTTTTTTTCATTTTCTGAATGACGCATTTTAAGGCTCGCTGTTGGACGTTTCTTGAAAGCAATACGATTAATCATCTTGGTATAGATAATTGAATGTAGCCAAAAAGAAGTAGGTTTACGGCTGTGTTTTATGTCGTTTTAGTTTGGTTGAAAGCAGATATATGGCAAATAAAAAGGCTGGCAACAACAAGTTCATTGTCATCACCAGCCTTAATATTAGCTTATCGAATACGATAAATAACAGCTTTAGGATTATCTCGTTTTTCAACAAGAATACAATTTACATTATAATTCTTATTAACAGAAGGGATAATATTATAAGTATAAATCTTATATCCACCGGTATAATCTCGCTTGATTTTAACAGCGTCTTCAACTTCATCAGCATAAAGAGCTACAAAGAATTGTGTAGTTCTACTATCAGCGTCCCAACGTTGAAGAATGTTATAAGATTTAGCTTCAAAATAAATAAATAGAATAAGAGATTTAAAGAAAGCATCATAATAAGTTTTAGTCTTATCTACTTTCTTAGAAGTAATAACATGATAATCATAAAGAATACTATTAACTTTATTATCAGCAGTATCATTAACTTCTTTAGTAACTTCTTCTATCTTTTCTATCGGCTTTGTAACTTTACTAAAATTAAACTTCGGCATCAATCAAACTAACTTCTTTAATGTGAAAAGGAACTTTCTCGACACCACTTCGTTCACCATAAGAAATAAACACAAACTTACCGATATAGTCTTCTTTATGATTAAGAATATATTCTTGCTTATCATGAGGAAGACTAAAACGAGTTTCAAATATAGAATCGTTAATATCATTACGACAAGTAATAATAGGAAGATTGCGTTTACGTTCAGGTTGAATATCAACAATTTCAAACTTACCGTCAGTCTTAGTCTTAAACTTTTCCATATAGCCAACACGACGACGACCATATTGATAATCAACATCAGGATTACGAAGTATAAGTCCCTCAAAACCTAAATCAATAAATTTATCTCTCCAAGCATGCGCATCAGCATCATTGCAAATATGATAAGTAGGAAGAATAACAAGCTGCTTTTTGTTATTAAGATGTTTATCTTTACTATCGAAAATAGTAAACGGTTTTATATCAAGACGTATTCTATCTCGTTTATGCTGAATCATTTCTGGAATAGCAATATCATAACACCAAAATTGAAGAAGCTTATTATGAATATCATTCGGGTCTTTAACAAAATGATTAATCTCATTAACGCTATAACCAGGAAGATAAATCTCTCCATCAAGTGCCCAATTATCATCAAGCATATTTTGAATAATATCAGCAGACAGAGAATCAAATAAATAATCTTCAAGAACAGTTAAAGTATTCCAAACAATACCTTCTCTACTTTGAAATTTAAGTCTAACAGGATTAAAAATAGTATCTCCTTTATAAGCAGTAATAAAACAACGAAGACCATTAATCTTCCATTGTCCGAGCATACAAGAAATTTTCTTCCAAACATTGCCAGTATAAGTCTTAGCAAGCATAGGAAGAATATTTCCATTATTCTGATTATTACGATAAGAGGGAAGATAAGCAGCAAGATAAGCATAACGAGCTTGTTCATCCTCTACGGGGGGTAACTGCGCGTTATCCTTAATCTCGGTAATAGCTATATAACCTTGTTTCCTCTTTTCGTTATAACGAGAAAGAAGCTCTTTATCAGCATCTTTTTGAGTAACTTTATAACTATCGGTATAAGTTGCTTTACCAACAATACCATACTGGACAGTTATATAAGTTTTATCAGCATTAAGTTCAGCACTCCAGCGATAAGGCTGTTCAGCATTATTCTTTCTATACAACCATATTTTCATTCATTCTTAGGTTTAAATGTACCAAAACTAAATTTAACAGCACGGGCATTAAGAGCATCTAATCGTCTATCGGCAGCAGTTTTCCTTAGGCTACCGTCTTCGGATAGAGTTTCTGTACTAACTTTTCCGCTAAACATGTCTTTTGTAGCAACTCTTCGAGAGCGAGGTTTACGTTCGACAACATCGGCTTTATCTTTTTTACTTTTAATACCTTTACTCTTTTTATAGTTACCGATTTCAGGATATGCCATTGCGAACGCTTCGTTCTGTTTATCAAGAGCATTAAATCTTTCTCGGTATATTTGACATTGTTCATCAGATAGTATTCCGTTATCAATTCCATGTTCTATAATATAATTATATTCCCAGCTATATCGAGCATAAGAGTAATGATTTACATTAATCGGATAACCAACTCCCTCAATATAACGAGAACAATCAAGACTATGAAGTAAATCATCAAGAGCACGAACATGACCTTTAGTTTGTATTTCGTAATTCGCCCAATTCGTATCATAAACATCGGGTTCAAAATTAATACTCATAACTATAAGTCTGATTTGTTTATCTTGAATATCAGTACACGTTTAGGCTTACCAATAAGAACATAATTGTAACGATACCAAAGAATAGCATCAGAAGTTGGCGCTCCTTTAGCATAACCGTCAATTGTAGTAAAACAACCTTTCTCATAATCAAAATTAGAATGAACAAAGTTATCACTTTCTCCATGTCCAAGCAAATCAAATTTCTTAATAGCATAAGCATCTTGAGGATTATCAATATCTACTTCGCCATAGCAAATAACACTTTTACGACTAACTTCAAGATTATTAAATTTCTCACCAAGATTAAGTCGTTCAGTATGTTCAAGAGTATCTTCTTGCTCTTTAGTAATTGGAATCATTACGACCTTTTCGTACATGTCCCTAATACGGCAGAGTATTGCTTTCTCCCGTATTCCAAGTAAGTTCACTGTCTTCTCCATTGTCTTCACTATTATTAGTTAGATAATTATAAACATCAACAATAAGCCGATTAACTATTTCATTTGAATATTCTTTCTTCAATTCACTAAAATCTTTAACGTCATATTCTTTAGGAATAAGAACTGGAGTAATATCATAAGCATCACGAAGCCAAATAGCTTCACGATAACCTGTCATATCATTATCCATAAGAGAAATAATACTACCGCCAACGGTAAGCTTTTCTCTAATAAAATCATATTCTTTTTGTTTAAGACGATAAGTTTCATGAGGAAGATTAAGAACACCAATCTTCAAGTCAGCCGCTTCCGCCCCCCGTAGAGGATTGGAAACATAGAAATGATTCTCAATAGCAAGTCTATCTTTAGTGGATTTAGTTATAACAACTATATCATAATCATTACGTTCAAGATTAAGTACACCTTCAATATGATTACAATTAGTAATAAATCTAACATCACCTTTCTTTCGTTTAGGAAAATAAAGCTTAACATTATATATACCATGTTTATCTTGTCCAAGAACATAAGCATAACAAGGGTCTTTTTTGTCATAATAATACTTAGGTTCAGGATTAGAATAACGATTAATATAATATTGCTCAATAGGATAAACAAAATGAGTATTAAGATGATTAAGACTAATACCAAACTGTTCCCAATATGCTTTATCCAATTTATTCCAAGGACGAGGAGCAATTTCGATAACCGATTTACGATTACGAATTTCTTGAAGAGAAACAGCTATTTGTGCATCAACGTTGGCATCTTTTTCTTTACCGTAGATAATATCACGAAAAGTATAAACTATATGACGGAGAACGAAAAGAAAATCAGGTTTGTTATTAATGTCTATGTTTCGTTTGACAATACCAGACAGAACATACGCAGCGGCATCAAGACAATCTCCCCAAAAATAACCAGCAAAATCTCTACCTTTAAGAACACCTTTATTGTTATAACGAAAACCAAAACTTGGATGTTCGTCAGTTCTAAAAGGACTGGAAATAAGATTGCCGGTATCAATACAGTGCTGGATAACATAATCACTTACACCTGAATATACGGAAAAAATTGTAACTTGACTAACTTTGGAAAATATAAAGTCTTTAGTAAGCGTACCATTATTAATAGTTCTTCTCATATTGTCATTGTCGATAGTAGTAAAATAAAAAGGCTGTGAACCGCCAATATAGCAATTCACAGCCTTACAGCCAAATTTATTTACTACTTATTTTTCGCCAATAATAGCAGCTTAGAACGGCAAATCATCAGCAGGATTAGTAGCAGCGGCAGGAGAAGCAGGCATAGGAGCTGCACCATAACCGCCTACTGGAGCACCGGCAGGTACTTGCGGATTGTAAACACCACCAGCAGCAGGAGCGCCTGGAATCGCAGGAGCAATTGGAGCTTTAGCAGTTTCACGATAAATCAAGCTTTCTTTAGTCGGGTCAACATGAAGAACTGGAGCTTTAGTTTGGTCGAAGATTTCAATAACACCTTCACCAACAAAACCGTTGAAACCGAAATCGCCAGCACCGTTACCACTTACAATAGGCTTCCAATCATTCTTAACTTTAGTAAAGCGAAGCAGCTTCATCCAAAGAGGAATATAAGAACCAGTGGCAGTTTTGTAAACAGGCTTGCCATTATTTTCCATAATAGCAATGAAATTCTCAAACAGAACTCTCCAACCAGCCAGAACTTCTTCGGGTTCAACAGGAACATATTCCATTTGCTCGTTAAAGTCTTCGTAAGGAAGTTCAAGAGCATCGGCCATTTCTTCCGGCATAGGCTTACCTTTGAGAACGAATACGTTCAGAATGTGTTTCAGATAATCAAAGACTTGATTAACTTTCCATTCATCGGCAGCACCAGGAATAGTAAGAGCGTTACTTTCAACAGGAGAGAAACGAAGAGTAACATACTTACGAGCAATTGCATCTTTAGCATTACTTGCAAAAGTAAATACTAAACTTGGAACAGAAAGACCTGCAAAGGAAGCACGACCGCTATCTTCTTTCTCGGTAGCCCAAGCAAGTTCAACTGTTTCAAGATGACCTTTGAAAAGATGAGTAGCTTGGTCAATGTCACGTTCATCAAATTTAAGACGAGCAGTACCACGACTTTCGGAAAGACCACGGCGACGCTTCTTAGGAGCTTCAGCGGTTGGTTGATTTCCTACTTTGTTTTCTTCAACAGCTGCATCAGCAGCAACATTTTCTACTTCGGCTACTTGCGCATTAGCAGCCATTCTTGTAGTTGGCATAATTTAAACGTTTAAATGGTTAATAAAATAAAGACAAATAAAAAGGCGTACAATCAACAATAGTATCATGTACGCCTTTTATATCAGTTATCTAAATAACGGAGAATTATTCAGCAGCAGCTTCGTCGGCAGCAGCTTCTTTCTTAGAAGCGTCTACGTTACGACCACGGGTCGGAGTTTCGTCTTTGTATTTACCAAGCATTGCAACTTTAACTTCAACGTTCTTGCAACCGTCATGATAGATACCAGTACGAAGTTCAGTTACATCTACCTCGAAAGTACGATTAACAGTCTTAGCTGCCTCGCCCAAATCAGCTTTCAGTGTAGCCCAAACAGCAGCATCAGAGAAAGTCAGAGCTACACCAGTACCGGACAAGTTAGAAGAATTGGCACATTTAGCACCTGAATATTTTTCAACTTCATCGGCATCAATAGTCTTAGCCAACATCTCGATTTGTTGTTCTTCTGTAATTCCCTCGGCTTGCAGAGAAGCGGCAAAATCGGGGTCGCCATTCTGAATAGCACTTTCAAGAATAGCTGCAAAGTTATTCTTAACATAAAGCAGCTTGTCGGCGATAGTCATACGTTCTTTGCACATAACGGGGTTGCCTTTAGAGTCAAATAATTGAACACCTTTAGCAATACCCCATTCGTCAAATTCAGCATGGATAGCGGCAACACCTTCCGGAGTGTTAATATCAATACCGTTTTCTGCACACAGAGCAACAAGTTCCGGATTACGTTCAGCAATAGCCTTGTCAACTTCAGCAACAGTAGAGATAAACATTACATAGTCACCGTTAGCCAGACCCAAAGCACGAGATACGGGCGGAGTAATACGGAATGCTCCAACTGTCGGATTAATAACCAATTCAGGTTCACTAACAACACCACGTTTAGCAACGTTAACTGCACCAAGACCAAAACTCAATTTACCATTTGCAAAAGTTTTCATAAGTTTTTTAATTTTAAATTGTTAAACAATATAATAAAAGAAAAGGTAATCAATAAATCAATCGACACTTTCAGCACTAATGTCGATAATATCCGCATCGTTAAGTTCACGACCACTAATAATTTTCAATTCAGAAGTTTCCATAACTCCGAAAAGAATATCCGAAGCAATATCACGAGCTGCATAAGTAAAAGCCCGATGTCCAATAAGAATACGAGCATATTTTTGGTATGTATCTTTCGTAAACATACCTGCTGCTTGAGCTTCTAAATAAGAAAAATGTCCAATAGCGTGAACTTCTTTACCATTAACGATGCGGCAGAGGTCATACTCCGTAACAAAGTCAATAGGCTTAGCCGGAATACGAGTTATAGGTATCTTCTTTTGAGCAATAATATTATTAGCATGTTTCTGATTAACAGCTACTTGATGATGTTCAGTAAGCTGATATTCACGATAAGTATTCCCATTAAAATCTTGATACCACTTAACGGGATAAACATATACATGTTCAGTATCAGCTTCTGCTTTCTTAGTAGCTTCATCAGCATTTGTAGCTTTAATACAAAACTCTGGAAGAAGATTTTCAGCATAAACATTAAAGCCATCAGTATATTCATACTGAGGAGTATAATCTTTGATAAGTTCCCAAGTTACTCCTGCCCTTGACAATAATGCTTTAATAATATGAATATCAGTCCCAGTCTTACCATTAATAACATGAATGTGTTCAATACAAGTACTAAATGGAAGACCTAAATCTTGTGCCCGCATAAGGATAGCAAGACCATCATTGACAGACTTAACACCACCTTTTTCACTTCTCATAATCTTAGTGATAAGCATTTCAGCAGCAGCTTGTTGCTTAGCATCAAAAAGATTAATAGAACTAAAACCACGAGCATGATTAACAGGAAGATTTTCATCTTTAGTTGCAGTAGGAACAACATCTGCAACTACTTCTTGTCTTTCGTTTGTTTCTTTATTCTCCATTATTTCAAAGACCTAACTTTTTGTTCTTGATTACATTGACAAAGATAGATATTATCTTTAAACTAACAATCATCAGCAACGAAAAAATTTTGTTGATTATCATTTTTAACAATTTCGTGCATCGGGCTGTTTTTCTCCTTGTTCAGTTCTTTTTCCTCAATCGTGCCAGCAAGATACAATTTGTAAAATACAGCCTTATCTGCATTAAAATGAACACCATTATATCTATAACGAAACTCGTCAATAGTGTCGTTGAATGGGGTGGTGAAAATAACGGCGTCTACGCTACATTCCAGCCCCGTATAGGAACGATTTTTCATACTTAATACATATAAGGTGGACTTCTGAAAGTCGTTTAAATCGCACGAATTGGCGTCAAGATTAAAACGCTCAACATTAAGATTAGAAAGAGCTTGAGCTTTATAAAGACGAATTTGACCTTTGTTGTTTCCAGATTTATAACGTACATAATCACCAGTCCTTTCGTCAATAATAGCTTTAGGAGCAGCAGCATCATGATAATCACCACAAGCAATACCATTCTCAAGAAGACATTCAGTTATAGCAGTAGCAAATTCACCACGCTTAGAAACAATAAGAACTTTCTTACCTTTAAGCTGATTATTAAGCAAATCTAAAATAGCGTCAAATTTACTATAATTATCGGTAAGAAGATTCTTGCGTTCTCGCATGATATTATAAGCTGTATTAGCTCGTTCTTCAAGAGAAGTAGGATTAAAATAGGAATCAACTTCTTTATCAAAAGGATTATTCGGGTCGAGTTTATCACTCCAACCATTATAAGCAGCAATACCAAGACGAATTTGTTCAGCACTTTCTCCGGTATATTTGTTACCATTACGAGCAAACTCCATAGTTTCAAAACTACCAAAGATATTAATACAGCCAGTAATATAATCAGTATATTCCTCATACTTCTCTTTATCACCAGCTTTAGTAAAACCAAGCATGATACGATGTTCCTCTACGGGGGAGATAACAGATGTAATGTCTGTAATCTTAGCACTATTCATTGGCGGAAAAAGCTTATAAATTTCAGCTTTATCGGCAGCAGAATATTTATCATTACCAATAGCGTTATTCATAATAAATAAACCATACTTTGTTCGAGATGCAACAGCACGAACACCAGCAATAGTTTTAAGATTTACATAAATAGCAATATTGTAACGATAGTTAACATCATGTCGAATATAATCGACACTTAAAGCAGTATAATTAGTAGTAGGAATATTATTCTTATTAAGAGTATTAACTACCGCAGAACGAGTAGCATAACAATCAACAACAATAATAATTTTAGTAGCAGGATTTTTAGCAATACTCCTTTGACAAATTTCAAGACAAAGAAGAGTTATGTCCTCGTCAAGAGTATAAATATAAGTTCCATTGGCATTAAATTCACTAACCCAACGAGTAGCAATATCGTAATAGTTATTAGGTATCTTCATAGTCATCTTCATCAAAGAGAGAATTATACATTCCAGCTTTTTTCTTAATCTTAGTCTTACCTTTACCCTTAGGAGATATACCAAGCTTTACAGGATTGATAATCTTATATGCTTCATCATAATAATATTTATAATTAATATCACGAAGAGCAATATCAACATCATCAAGACTGTTACAAACTTTAACTTGAACTCCAGCAGCCATACGTTGACGAGCACCGCTAATATTATGAACTTTCTCAATCATACATCCACTATTAGAAACATAAAAACGAACATATCGTTGACAAACATGAACGGTATATTTACCGTCAACAACTTTGGTTTCTTCAACATGGAATTGGCGTCCAACATTCTGCGTCATACAAAAATCAAGAATATTAGTTGCAGCTTTAAGTGTATCCATGACAGGAACATGATTGATAAAGTAATCATAAACAGCTTTACTAACAATAGGCATACTATAACCTTTTTGAAGGTCATTAAGATACATAAGAGGATTAAACGTTCCTTTAAGTTCATCTTCAAGTTTAAGCTTGCCAGTTTTCTTATCTTTAACTCGAAATTGAGCAATATAATTATTCACATCACGAGCTATAAGACAATGAAGAACATCAGCATCCATACTCATACCCGTAGTCTTTTGCCACCAATCTACAATACGATTAAAATCTTCTTCTTTATCTTCATAAACCTTAACCATAAGACCGTCTGTATTAGCAGAAACGATAGGAATACCATTACCTTCAAGCTCTTCGCATAACATCAATAACATTAGCTGTCCATTTATTGTTACTTGAAGAGTAGCAAGACGGTCATATAGAGGACCATTTTCAAAGCCAAATTTACCATATATAGAATTGATAACTATCTTAAGAACAAGAGCAAGAACGTCACGGGGAATACCATCTACAACAGCTTCATCAGAATGTTTAACAGTAACACGAGTATCTTTCATCCACTGAATAAGATTACGAAAAGCACTCTTAATCATGTGAGCAGGTGCTACTCCATAAAAAGCCATAATAGAGGGATAATAGGAACTAACATCAGCATGTTTAATAGTAAACTTACGAGTATTACCAATAGCCGATTTATCAATTATCTCCCCCGTAGAGGAACGATAAACTCCATTCCATTCAGTAGTGCTCCATATTTCCATAGGAATATCTTTACTATGAAGACCGCCCGTAGCCAAATTATAAACTGTTTTACCAATAACAATCTCTTCTTGAAGAGAATCTTTATTAACTCGATAAACAACAGTCTTTCTAAGTTTAGCAAGTAATTCTTGAAGTTGAGGATTTTTAAATCTAACACAATCAAAAATAATCTTACCAATACTCATGGCTTTACGTTCGGTTCTTCCGTCTTTCCAACGGTCATAAGGAATACCACTAAATTTAGTATAGAATTTCTGAAAAAGAACATCAGCCATATTACTACGACTACTGTTAAGTACATTCACTTCGTAACTTGCACTAACAGCATAACGAGATTTAATTTCGTCAGGTTTAAGACGAACTATTTCAGCAACAATAAAAACATCGTTAAGATTGTAATGAAGCATATCAGGAATATATTCATCAAGAATATACCTATCCCACTTATCAATAGTGTTATTAAGTTCTTCAAGACTATATCCTTTGTATTTTACATCTTTACGATAATATTCTGCTTCTTTCTCATTTATAGGCGGAAGTTCATATTCAAGAAGTTCATACCATTGAAGATTAATAGAAGTTTGTTTAAGACCTTTAGGAATATATTTCTTTTCTCCTGTTTGACTATCGTTGTATGAACCAGCTTTATTAAGAGAAAAGATTTTCATAACATCAACTCCAACAAAAGGAAGTTTAAACTTATTAAGACTACGAAGAAAGAAATCATTTTTACCAGCTTCCTTATCATTCTGAAGTTCAATAATACGTTTACTTGTTTGGAAAAGTTTAGTTATAAGTTCTTTGGTAGTATCAAACTGATTAAAATACATAAGAAAAGCAGCAACCATAAGATTGTCATAACTTTTACTATTGTATCCATATAAGTCTGTACGAGCAGGAATACCATTACTGTCAATAGCAAATTTATAAATATAATCAACCATACTAAATAGTTGACTGTCATCAGTAGCAGTAATGTAAAACTTTTTGTTTTTAATTCGACTAAGCCTATCTTTAATAACCCCAACTGTTAGTTTCTGAATAAGAGGAATTTTCTTTCCTTTATCATTAACACAATCTTCAAAAGCTTTAAGATAGTCAGCCAAATCAACAAAAGTAATAGAAAAGAAATTAGGAAGTACTTCGACATCGAAACATTCTATTCGGAGCATAACGTTAAGTTCTCATATATCTATATTTGTTAAAATGTTGAATAGCTTTAGCAAGTTTGCTTTTTACAGCTTTAATATGCTCGGCATCACCAAGTTTGGTTAAATTAAGAGGAATATAAAGAATATGACAACCATTAGAATAAAAACTTTTAAAAGTACTATTTCCCGGAAGAACAGTATTCCAAGCACGTCCAAAGATTATCATAAACTTATATTTAATAGGAGCAAGTTCTCGACACATAATTCGATTACAATGAATATTAGCATCTTTAGTAACGTTATAAGACGGATAACGAGGACACTTAATATCATAAGTAACATAACATTGTTCAAGTAGTTCGTAATTAGTTATATCAAGCCACATAGCTTTTAATATACCAATGAATCTATCTCTATTTTCCTTGCCATAAGCACGAGGAATAACAAGAACAGTATCAGAAGTAATACAACCAATTCCTACTTCAATATTACGACCAGCATTGAATAACCGATTAGGACAAGAAGCACAATAAGCACATGTATCAACAGTCATATAGAAAATCATTCTATAAAAATACAATCGCTATATCTGTATTGCGTGTACATAGGAGAATGAACAAGAATAACATCATCCTCATCAAGAACTTCTTTCTCATCATGATAAGGAGTCATATTCCAAACACCATTAGCGTCTTTATCAAGAACAGCAAGAATAAAAAGTCTATATGCTTTACAATAGCCAACAACAACACATTTTTGACCTAAATCGTTAAAACATTCTTTGCCAAGATATTTGCTAATAGTATCGGCATCAACACGTCTAATTAATTTACCCATAATTCAAAACTAAGAAGTCAGAAGCACGAGAACAAGCAACATAAAGACGTCGAAGCAAATCATCAGCATTTGTATAAGGATGTCCATTCTTATCAAATACCATATCATTTATATCAACGAATACATTCTTATATGTACTGCCTTGCGCCTTATGTGACGTAAGGGCAAATCCATAGTCAATATCTCGTGTAAACATAATACGTCCAAGAGTATCTCGAACATCACAAAGAAGAAGATATTTACGCTTAAACTCAAAATACTTTTTCCATTTAGAACTTCTATCATAAGATTGAGCAGCTTTAGCAGTTTCAACAAGATAGTTTAATTCTTGACAATAAGTATTAAAAGTATAAGCATCTCTATGGTCAATAACAAACAAAGGTTTAGTAATTCCACCGCCATGAATAGCTTGGAACTTAACCATAAAACCTTTAAAGCCGTAATCTTGGTCAACAAAATTAAGAATATCACGAATAATATAGTCTTCGCTATTATTAATAATAATATCATTGAATTCGTCAACTATTGTAGTATAACTCATAATCAAATCATTATTGTTAAGAATAGACCTGTCAGCATTTTTAATCGTAACATTTCTAATATGATTATTCCAACCAGTAACAGCTTTGTTTGTATAAGCAACAAGACGATACAAATCTACATCCTTTTCAAAATCTTTATCAACGAAACCACGATTGATAAGTTGTTTAAATTCAGCATTACCAACAACTATATAACCTTTACCGTTAACAACATCCTTACGATGATTACAAATATAAGAAAGAAAATTATAACTTCTATTCTTAATATCTATACGAAGAATGTCAAGAAGCTCTCGAATAGGATTAGTATCTTCTTGTCGAACAATTTCAGTAAGACGATTGATTTTACTCGCTACTTTAAAAGCATAAGAAACAGTTTCTTTAACAGGAGCAAGCTGGCTATCATCGCCAATAAAAATAACCTTAATTTCTTGTTTTCTACAATAAGCAAGTATATAATTAACAAGAGCACGATTAAGCATCGAACTTTCATCAATTATAAGAACTCGTGTAGTATCGCCATTAAACTTAACGCTACCAACAGGTTTGAAAGCTGGATTATTTGGGTCAAAATCTTCAATGTCAACATCAAGACGAAAACCAAATAGTTTTTGAATAGTATCAACTTTCATTTTAGTAGCATTAGCAAGAACACGACAAGCTTTATGTGTAGGCGCAGCGCAGATAATCATAGACCTTGTATAACGACAATGTTCAATAACATATTTCATAACAAAAGTCTTACCAACACCACCAGCTCCACATAAAGCTTGTACATTACTACCTTTAGAAAACGGAGAAGCGATAAAATCAATAAGAGCATCAACAGCCTTTTGTTGCCCTTTATTAAGAGTAACAGTTTCTTGATTTCTTTTACTTGGGACAAACTCCATTATCTGTATTTACTTCTTTTTCTTTATTAATATATTCTTCATATTCTTTATAAGCATCAGATATTTCTCTTACATCAGAAGGATTGTAACGAACAATAACATGAAAACGAATAATACCAAGAGCATCCTTAATCAAATTACCTCGTACAATAAGACCGTCAGCAATAGCAGAATAGAATTTCTTATTCATGCTAATTCGACTTTCTTTATCTCGAATAATCTTAATACGATGTCCGTATTTATCTTTACCACGAAAATAAACAGTCTTACGTTTAAACGTTTTATGACTGTCAGGGTCAAAGAAATAAGAACCATTAAGTCCAAGATAAGGATTATTGATATAGCATTTAAGAACTCCGTCAACAGTAATAACTTTACCTGTTATATCTCTTGCTATTACATCATCTTTCTTAACAGGAGAACGCTTCTTGGGTTGAAGCGCAGATAAAGAGAAATTAAACTTAACCATGACTTTAACGTTTACGAGTCATAATCTTGTTTACTTTAGCGGCAAGAATGTCTTTAGGTTTATGCTTGATATTTACATCAGCAGCGGCATCAACATCATCTTTCTTTTCTCCTTTACGGGGTGGGACATTATCTTTATAGATTTTCTTATACCCGCAATAATTGCAAAGAAAATCCAGTTTGCCGTTAGTACTATTACCAAGAGGAATACCATTAGTAATAGTAATAACTTTGACATTAGTATCAATGCTGATACCAGACATTCTTTTAAGAACGTTAACAACTCCAACTTCGTCGTATTTTCCCATAACTTTACATTGGTTAAATTAAACATATATAAATAATAAATAAGCCGCAATTACGGCAATAATAATCCAAATACTTTGAGTGTCATATTTGTTATGAAATACATATTCGTTTACAAGACAAATATTAAGACAAACAAGAATAACAATAATATCAGTAACAATATTCATAGTATCACGATTTAACTCCCCCGTAGAGGATGCAAACAACATCAAGCCATCTTATCTGCAAGCAGAACGGCAATAGCAACAGTACTCCAAATAATAGCTACAAGAATAATAGTAATTATAATTGCAGCTTTAATACAGAACTTTACTTGCCACCTCATACTTTACGAACGTCAAAAGAAATAATAGTAGATTCTTCTTCAACAGAATAAGTAGACTTAACAAGGTCAATAGGAACAGCAGCACCTTTGATATGATTGTTAACAAAATAGCGAGTAGCAGCTTTTTGGCAATTTTCTTCTGTTTTACCAAGAACAATAATAACAACACTCGCATCATTTGTAGAGGAATATAGTTTCATCATAATATTAAAAATTTAAAGATTCAACAAGAGCAGGAAAATCACAATCAATTTTAGTAAGATGATAATTATCAAATCTATCTTTCATTCTAACGTTAATGCTATTAGCTGTACACTTAATACATTTTATAGCCTTAACATAAAAAGAATTATTATCGACAATTTTATAAGCATCATCAGGAGTAAAAGCACAGAGATAATAAATATAAGCAAGAATAATCTTAACTCCATTTATCAAAGCATTTACTTTAGTGATATAATAAACACCATTAACTACTATATGCTCAATTTCTTTATCTCCTGAAATATGAATAACAAGATTATAATAATTATCTCTTTTATCAGCATGAAACCAAATACCAAAATTACCATGAAAGAAAGCAACAACTTTCTCTATATCATCAGTATTATCTTCCATAAGAGCATTAAGCATAATGTTAATCTTAATGTCTTTCTTACAATCATTACTAAATCCAAACATAATAGTAAGTTATTTAAGATAAACATTAATAGCCTGTTGCAAATCTACATGTGTAAGAACAGAAGTAATAAAATTCTTAATAGGTATAATATCAACATCCATGAAATGCTTAACAACATAAATATCATTAGCATTATTATCAAGAATCTTATTTAAAAGAGCATCATCATTTGTTTTAGTATAAACAAGATAAGCAAAAGCAAGAAATATAGCATGCGATATACATTTTCCAAAAGTATCAAATGGAATAACACAAATATTAGGTTTCATCTCGGCAAGATGATTAACCAAGGCTTTGATGCTAATACGTTTTGGTACATATTGTGTAGTACGAATATAAGGATAATAACAACAAATATTTGGATAATAATCAGCGGCAACAATTATCTGATAATGAGAACGTAGTTTATCAATAATATCAACAACTGTAACTTCTTCATTTGCAGGAACGTTAAACAAAGCCATAGCAGCAATATTAACAAAACGTTCTCTATCTGGATTTGTATAATTAATCATAGCAAAATAATTTTATTATATAATAAGAAAATAACGCATTTACAGCCTCGTCACACGACTTTTATTCGAGAACGATAGATTAATCATTTCGATATAGAAAATCGCATGACGGGCAAAAGAAGCCTATCTACGAATGTGTGGCGGTCTATTTAAGAAGTCCTACGGAACTTGCGTCAAGACAAGACTGGGAACAACACGAACACGATAAATAGGAGTAGAAGTACCTTTAGCAACGTTTCTATCTTCAATAATACCAAAACGTTTTTCTGTAATAACCCAAACAACATCACCAACTTTATATTGACAAATATCATTTATAAAGTCTTCTCTAACATCAGCATCAATAATTTCTTCAATATTATCCATAGTTATTCAGATTTTTGTTCAAGAGCTTCAATAAGACTTTTGTTATGTTTAATAATTTCAGCATTATTTTCATTAACATCTTGAGCAGTAGCAACAATTTTAATCATAAGGTCATGGTTTTCTTTTTGACATTTATCAAGAAGATTAACACGGCTATACAAAACATCGCAATAATCACGAAGTTTATTAGTTCTACGCCACAGCGCATTAATGGAAATGATAGCTGCTATCAGCCATAATGACAAAAGCATTATTACCGTCAATAATAATTTGGGATTTAAAATAGTTTGTTCCATAAGTATATTTATTAAGTGAATAATAATTAGCAATAACAAAAAAGCCAGCACTATTCTCACGAACGGTACTGGCACTATGACAAAACAGATTTGTAAACATAGATTTACATTCAACACAAGTAGCATTGTTATAACTAACCTTTTAAACTCTAAGACAATGAACTAAATAAAGATTAACAAGAACCTATTTAGCCGCAATCACACCCCGTAGAGGATGGAAAGCTTCATTGTTTCGGCTTCAATTCGCCATCATCAGTTAGAGAAAGAATAATAGCACTATTCTCACGAACCGTACCATTGTCAAGACAAATAATTAAGTTTAATAAAACAGATAACTAAAATCGAAGACGCTTCTGCACTATGACAAACATTAATAAAAACAAACACTATCTAACTAAATGTACAATAAGAAAACTATTGCTATTCTCACGAACTGCAATAGTAAGATTAATCATTTAGAAATTAAGTTTACGAGCATTACTATTCTCACGAACAATAAGGCAACAAATCCATGTAGAAATATATATGCGAACAGATTGTTATTTTTTAGCTCTACGAGCAAGTTCGGCTTTCAAATCTTCTTCGGAAATACCAGAAAGGTCAATATTTGTATCGGTTCTTTCTTTATTTTCTTCAAGAGCAATAAATCTGTCCCAATAAATATTCTCAAGAACTTTTAAATCATCTTTAACAATATGATTGATATTATCATTCCAATTCTTGATAAGTTTATGATAGATATTGAAAGCATCGAGAAGATTTTTGAAAGCACCGAGTTCAATATCTCTGGCAAAATCAATAATTTCATGAATAGCAAGAACTCGTTCAAGAACATCGAAATGTTTACCTTTATCAAAGATAAGTTCTCTTTGTTCAGCAAGAGTAGTTTCTTTAAAAGATTTAGCAAGTTCAAGACAATCGGCAGCTTTATCATTAAGCTTGTTAATAATATCTTGACGTCTTCTTTCAACATTGTCTTTATCACAATTATCACAATCACCATTGCAGCCAATCATTTCACAAGCAATAATAGCAGCAATTTTCTTAGCATCTTCTTTTTTTCATATTAATATAAGTTTTAGTTTAATCATAAAAACCAAAATCGTTACTATAAGGAGTATCGTCTGGCATAATTCCATTATATTCAGAACTGTTATCTAAATCAGTATTAACAAGTTCAGCATCAATAGTAATACCAGCGACATTATTATCTTCTTTTTGAGGTGGAATATAAACTATTTCCATATATAGAAGCAATTAGAGTACTGCCCCGATAAAGAATAACATTATCAAATTGAGAATGAAATAAAGCAGGTTGTTTAGCTTAGGTTATCCTCTACGGGGCAGGTGAACAAACTATTTGTTATTATTGGTATTACCAAGAACGTCTTCTCCGTGAATATCATTGTCAACAAAGAAGTTTTCAAGAACAACGCCAGCATCACGAGCAATATCTTCAAAACTTTTAGCAAAAGAACGGATAAAGAAACTCTCAGTATAAAGAAATTCCTTATTAAGACCATTTTCTTTAAGCTGGAACTTATTCCAAAGGAAATTCACATAGCATTTGCTATCTTGTTTAACAAGACCACTTTCTTTTGCAGCTGTGATAATATTCTTGGCAGTATGGCGACGAATATCACAATTGAAATTAAGAAAAGCAGCAATTTTAGCAGTGCTTTCAGGAACACCTTTGGGAATAACAGTTTTTCTGTCTTGTTTGTTACTTGGTTGATTAACAGGAGCAGCAGCTGTAACAACAGCAGCTTCATTGGTAGGAACATTTTCTTCCATAACAGTAAAATTTAAAAGATTAATATTATTGTTGGTTTTATTATCATGGCAACAAATATAGAAACTATATCCATACAGCCAAAACAATATAGGAAATTATTTATTAAATTGTTACCAGTATTGGTAATAGTATTAGCGACAATCATCTAAATGCTTAGTATCAGTAGAATAAATCTTATTCGTAGCAAGACTACAAAAATTATAATAACAAGGATAAATATAACAATGTTAATCATAATCTTATAGCAAATACTATTAATGAAGATAATAAAACTGATAAAGCTAATCTTATTGAAGCTAATAATAAGGCTCGATAAGGCTCTTATTGAGGCTAAGCCTAATCAAGATGAACGTAATGAAGCTAATAAAGCTATATTTAATGCCAATAGCAGCTCGTAGTGCGCCTAATAATGGACAAGTTAAAGAAGCTAAAGTTAGCTTTTGTACACGAGGTACAGGTAAGGCGGTTAATGGGAAGGCGAAAAGAGATGTGAATAGACGAGCTAATGGCGATGAGAGAAGAGATATAAGAGAAGATATTAGGCAAGCTAAAAGAGAAGATGAGAATAAGAATATAAAAGGAGAAATAAGAAAAGGTAGAAGAGAGAATAAGTTTGGTGATAAAGAAAGGAATGGGAAAAGAGAGGGGTGGGAGCGAGAGGTACAGCCAGACCACCAGCCACGCTTATATCTCCAATATTCCAAATTTCATCAACAACTATACAATCACATCCAAATACATCATTCTTATGTTCCAAATTTAATACTCTTAATTGGCATCATAATCTTAATAAAGTTCATCAGGAGCATCATTATTAACACCTCTAAGCTCAAATATTCTTCCATTAGCATCTCTTCTAAACACTCTTCTATCGTTCTTATCTTTACCTTTAGCCGCAGCATCAACATTAACTATATAATTAGCATCAGCATTAGCTACACTATCGGCATTATAATCAAGCTTATGAACAGTTTTAGCGCTCCAAATATAATCTTCAATATCAATTATTCTTCCAGCAGTAACAAGTTTAATAATATCATCAGCAGCTTTGATACAATCTATTTTACCACGAACAGCATCAGCTATAATATCAATAGCAGCTTTACGAAGAGCTTCATATCTTTTAGCAAGAGCTTCTTCAACAGCAAGACTACGCTTAATAGCAGCCTCTTTATCAGTTTTAGGCTGAGCATCTTGACGAGGAGTATTAACAACAGTATCAATAACTTTAGCAACAGCATCTGTGTCAGCATTAGCAGCAAGAGCTTTATTTAATATATCTTTCATATTTATTAATTTAAAGGATTATACGACCACGACCATCAACAGAAACTTCTTTATCGCCATAAGTATCATTATATACTTCACAAAACTTAGTAAAATTACCAATAAATACATCATTGTGATTAATAACAAGAATATATTTTTTATTAGTAAGTCTAATAATATTTTGCTTTTCTAATTGGGCAATAGCTCTATAATACATACGATTGTTAGAAACAAAATATTGATTTTCGCTAACATCGACAATATTACTATTGGCTTTAAGATTATCGAGTATAGCAATCATCATATTTTTAACAACAGAATTAGCATTAAGTATAACATAATTCCAATGATAAGAAGTTTGAATAAAGCCTTTTTCACGTTTAAGTCTATCAAAACTTATAGTTGTATGATTAAGATAATCAACAAGAATATCTTTTTGAGTATGTTCTTTACTAACGAAAAAGGTAGTTGGAGCAAGATTTCTAACTATATCTTCATTCTTTTTAATACTTCGTTCGTTAAGAGCTTTATAAGCCTCTTTACGAGTTTTACCAAAATCAATTTTAGGCATACCACACGTTTTAGTTGGTTAAACAATACATTTTATTAAAATCAAGCCAAATATAGACATAAATTGGTAAAATCTTGCTCTTATTGACGATATTATTATTGATATTAATATTATATATATCTATAAGATTCTGCTTACAGTTTATAACATCTTGATTATCATCAACTTACAAATTAATTTGTGCACCAATTCAGTACACTGGGAGCGTGTTGTATGCTCTGCCAGTGACCTATACAGGTGCACAAACTTTGCATCAATAATGACTTCTTTATATTAAGCATTATCTGCAACTTGCATCCAAGCATTGTTATGCCATTCAAATGTAGCATCATTAACATCAACACGATAGTTAAGACGATTGTCATCAGTCACATGATGATAAACAGCGTTGTCGTCAACTTCATGATACTCGGTATGACCGTCAAGATAGAGGAATGTTTCTTTTTTCATAATTGTAGGAGTTTAATGATTAGTAATAACAGCATGACCTTGCTTATCAGATTGAGCACAAACGACATCTTGACAAGCATGAGAAAGCTTATCAGATAGGTCACAATCGTTTGCCAAGATATTTAGCTGCTGATGAATGAGAGTTTCCAGCCTGTATAGCTCGCCCATGCCCACGAGGAGCACGAGCAACAAGCTATTGCAATTCTTTTCGGCATCTATTAAGACACCATGCAGCAGTAAGAAGAACACCAGAAACAAAAATAAGCCCAAACATTTGTTTTGTTTCAAGATTAGGCAGATTTTCGGAGAGCATAACAAGGAAGATTAAGCCCAACAATGTGAAATTGATGATAAACACCCAAAGTATAATTTGTTTAAATAACTTCATAACCAATAATATTAAGAAGTAAAACAATAAAAGGGCAGAGTATTACACCCTGCCCAATTACATTAAAATGGATTGTCACTACTGGAAGCAATCGAAGCAAGCAAGGAAGCCCGTTGCACTTTGGCAGCTTTAGCGGCTTTGATTTCCTCAAGCATCATTTTGCGAAGCTCTATCGCCATAGCCCTGTACTCTTCCAATAACATGGCGTCGGTCGGCTCGTAAACCTCGATAACATGATAGATATATCTATCGTAGTCCTTAACGCCATACTCATCAGAATTACGAGTAAACGGGTTAGAAGCAACAACACCAGCGGGAACAAACTCCGCTAATATTTGTATTTCCATTCCGCAGAAGAACGGCTCAGGCATGCCTGCTGTAATTGCGTTCTCTACCATGCTAACAAAGCGCCCGTAAAATGGATGTCTGCGCATCAATGCCGTGAGTTGGTATTCGGACACCTGCAAAGACTGCGTAAAGCCTATTTGTCGGCTTCCGTCTTTCTGCGAAATACTTGCTTTAACGGGCTTGTTGAGAAGCAACATTAAGTTGTTGTACTCGTGTCCATTCTCCGCAACACGTTCAGCAGCGTTAATTCCGTTGATAGTAACACGAACAACAAAGTTTGCGTCATTAGCTTTCATTTCGGCAATGATTTGTTCACGTGTTTTTGCACCCGTAGCAACGTTTTCGTTGTCACTACCATTGTTTGCAGCTTCTTCGGCTGTTTTTCTTGCTTCTTCTGCTGCTTTCTTTGCAGCTTCTTCGGCTTGTTTAGCCGCAATTTCTTTTGCATTCATAAGGCAAATAAGATTTGTTAAATTAAGCCCTCTAATATTGGCAAACGCAGTGAGGACTGATAGCCTGCGCTTGTCGACAACAAATCTTTTGTTCATTGTCGAGATATTTAGATGCTGATGAATGAGAACTCGGAGCTTAGGAGTTTGCTTAGGCTAAGCAAAAACTTCTCTAAAAATATAATCAACAAGTCTATCAAGAATAATATAATTCCAATAAACAATGACGGGGGTGTCAAGTCGAAGTGCAAGCACCGGGGGTTCATACCCAGTACCTTCGGCATGACAGTTACTTGCATAAAATTTAGCCTATTCATTAAGACCGTCTTTCTTATTAACAACCTTACAAATATCATCTTTAGCATTCCTATTAACATCGTCACACTCTCTCACATAAATTTTTTATATACCTTTTCTTTCTCATCGTCATTCGTAGCCTTATATACATTGTTTACCTTATCCTCATTTATGTCTTCTCTTTCACAGTCGCTTATATTATCTCTTATATTCGTATGCACCTTTTCTCTTTCATCGTCGCTTACAGCTTTAGCTGCACCTTTTCTCTTATCGTCATTTGTGCTCCCTATTATAGTTTTATTAAAATCTCCAACAGCATTCCTATAAATATCAGCTTTAGTAGCTCCTTTATTTCCTTTATTTATATCAGCTTTATTAGCTTTATTATCTTTACCAGCTTCACTGGTTTATTCATATCAGATAACACAATTATAACGATATAGGCATTGCTGCCAATCTTGACGTTATTGCCGCTATTATTATATTCACGCCCCGTAGAGGATAGAGTTATGACTTGCTCTTGATAATAAAGCTGCTCTTGTTTCTAAAGATAATAAGCTGCTAAAGCTCTTATCGCTCTTGTTATTAAAGCCGCGTTAAGCATTATATGGCTGAATCCTCTACGGGGTGTGAATGTGCCTGTATCTGCTACTCCGTTTCTTGTTCTTGTTATTGTTATATCTCTTGTTCTTATTATTGATAATAAAGCTGCTTAGCATGTGCGCTTGCTGGAGCGATTTCGGGAGTAAAGAGAACGGGCTGATAACAGCCTGCTACGCTTTCAGATTTGCCCGTTACGGTACGATAATTTGAAAAGTAAGCTATCCTATTATTTTGATAGAGAATCGCTTGGCGAGGCTGGAAATAGGCTTAGAAAAAATTGTTAAAAATAGTTTAATAAATTGGCTCTTATTAAAGATAATGTTTATACTTGCAGAAACAAAATAAGTATGGATAATATTGTTGATAAGATTAAGGCTGTTAGACGAGATGAATATAAAGCCGACTATGTTCCCGGTTCTCGTAATAATAAAAAGCCTGTTAATAAGAAAAGTAAAATGAAAGTCGGTGACGCTGGTATTGATTGTTTAACTAAATAAATTATTTATGATACGAATTAAAAGCGATTTAAAACCGTATGCTATTGAAGTTCCTACTGCTATTTCTGAAATTGATGAAAGATACTTTAAGGCTCTTCTTAACGATGTAAAGATACCTAATAATTATGCTGTTATTGCTATCTGTTACAAAGATAGACTTTTCAGTATTCTTTCTGATTTCAAGAACGGTAACAATGGAACTAAAGAAGTTGTTCCTCTTATTGCTAAAATTCAAGACAATGAATCTAAAGTTCCGTTTGCTGTTGCTGACATTGCTATTGTTGATGCTTCTTCTATTGAACGCGGAACTCATTTATCTCTTCGTAATAACGCTATTTGTTTTGGTGCTATTTGCGAATATTGTCTTAACGATAGTGAGCTTTCTAAAGCTATTATGAATGGTTCTTTCTTTAATGGCGGAAAATCTCTTGGCGCACATGAAGCTAAAATGGCTGCTCCTGATGTTTTCTTTGTTGAATTTAAGATTGTTCCTCTTTGTGATATTAAAGCTTCTTATTCACAAGATGCTAATATTGCTTGTACTAAAGTTGAACACGATAAGAGTAATCTTAATTAATCCTTTTCCTGCGTTTAAATAAATCCCAAGCCGCTAACAGATATTATTTTTGATATTCTTGTTGGCGGCTTTATTTTTTTTATCTCGCTAAAGTTGATAATATGATTGAAGAAAAACTTGATAATATTCTTGACGGAGTTGATTTAGGTGAGGATTATGTTTTAGTTTATAAAGATTACGAGAACGTTCTTAAAGATATTGATTTTGCCAACGATGAAGAAAGACTTCTTACTCGTGCTATTATTAAAAATTTAGAGCACGAAGCATCTAAACAATTTCTTAAAGAATTAGCTGTTGACATTCCTTATATTGGAGTTGCACAACGTAATCTTCTTCGTAAAAGTATTGTTGCTTCTTACCATGAACTAAAAGAAGCTCGTGAAACTCTTCCCGAAGAAGAATATAAAGAGTTTCGTGACAATCTTATTAAACAGAAGAAATTTGAGATTAATAATACCGAACTTCAACGTCGTATTGAAAAAGAAAATAGAAACAAGAATTATAAACTTTGGATTAAGCTTGCTAAAAAGCATGGAGTATCTTATGCTAATTTTTATATTTATCTTCATAAAGACCTTCATGTTGTAGAGTTTAATCAAGAACTTAATGATGCTTATGTCGAAGCCTATTCTGATTGACCAGTTGCTTACTATTGATAAGACAGGAATGCCTGCTGCTCCAAGCATTACTCAGCTTCTTGATAAAGATGTACGTCTTCTTTTTGTTAGAGATAGTTCTAAAAATAAAGAAATGTATATTAAAGAAGTTGGTGTTATTTATTATCTTGCTGACCCTAAAGGCCCTTGTCTTAGTCAAGGTCTTAGTCGTAGTGAAGCTCTTCAACGTGCTCGTGAAAATTTTGACCTTCCTACTACTTATACACCTGACCTTTTAGTTGAGAAGCTTATTAAGCGTTATCATTCCCAACGATGTGGTATTGCTGGCGAAGCTGTTGAATCTCTTCAAAAAGCTATTCGTAATATCACTGTTTCATCTAATATAATTAATGAACAGCTTAACGATAAACTTCAAAGCGGACTATCTGCCGAAGATGCTGGTATATTTATTGATTATATGGATAAGATAAATAAACGTATAACCGATTTGCCGAATCTTATTACTGCTCTTAAGAAAGCAGAAGAAGAAGCTGCTTATGAAGAAGAAACTCGAACAGCACGTGGTGGTGTTAAAGTTGTTAGCAGTATGGTTGAAGAAGATTAACATGCTATGAAAATTGATAAACGATACAATGGAATTAAACTTATATTTCATGAAGAGGAACACAAATATAACGATACTCTTGGTAATGATTATATAAGTACTACTACCATTCTTCATCTTTATAAACCTGAGTTTGATAAAGCTTATTGGCTTCGTCGTAAATCTAAAGAACTTGGTATTAGTGAAGCTAAGCTTAAAGAACAATGGGATACTATTACTAAAGAAGCCTGCGATAGAGGTAGTGTTACTCACAATGGTCTTGAAGACGGCATTAAAAGAGCCAGTAAGTTTAAACAAGCTATTCAATATCTTGAACGTGACGGTGACGGAGAAATGATTACTGTTGCTGATTTAGGTTCTATTAACGCTAATTATAAACTTCTTAATATAGAAGAATTTAAAGAAGCTACTGATTATAAATATGATAATCTTTATGAAGTCTTTGAAAAATACGTTAGTCTTGGTTATAAGATTTATGCTGAGATTGGTATGTTTCTTATTGATTATCTTATCAGTGGTACTATTGATGTTCTTCTTGTAAATGAATGGGAGAATAAAGCTGTAATTGGAGATTGGAAAACCAATCGTGGTAGACTTATATTCACGTCTGGCTATTATCGTAAAGATAAGAAACAGAAACCCGCTCAAATGACTAATGAATGGGTAGAGAAAAAAGAAACTCTTCTTCCGCCAGTTAATAATCTTCCTCATTGTAATGGAAGTATTTATAATCTTCAATTGAGTATGTATGCTAAAGCTGTTAATCTTATAACAGGTCTTGAAATTCGAGGACTTTGGCTTGCTCATATTGATTGTGATTTTGAACTTAACGAGTATGGAATGCCTAAACGTTTTCCTGATGGACTTTATCATATTAAAGAGAATCCAACAGAGAAGATAACTTTCTATACTCTTCCTTATAGAGAAAAAGAGATTGAACTTATTTTAGCTGATAGAAAAGCTAAACTTAAAGCTCAAGATGTTAAACGTAATTTTACTCTTGGATTATGAAAAATACTATTATTGGTTTAGTTATTGGTATTATACTTGGTGTACTTTCTGGAGCTGCTCTTTATGATAAAAACCCAGAGCCTATTATCAAGTACATCCCTCTACGGGGGAGTTCCACAGATAGTATAACTATTGTTAATCTTACCGAACAACTTCGTAGAACTCAAGATAGTCTTAATGCTTATAAAGCTGATACTACTATTAGTGCTGAACTTTTTGTTGCTAAATATAAACTTGAACGTATTCGTCATTATAATGAAATTGCAGCTAAAGGTAACAATATTAAATACCTTAGAGGTTGGCTTAATCGTGTACTTAATGAATAAGATATTATTATGCAAGTTATTAAGACTGTAGGAGAGTATCGTGTTATTTATGACGATAAACTTATTAGAACCAAAGATGGATATGATTTAGAATATGGGTTTTATGTTCAAAAACTTATTACTATTGGTATTAGTTTTTATATTACTATTAAAGCCTTTACTTCTAATGGAGAAGATATTGACGAACTTCATTATTTAAAACGTGAAGCCGTTGACTTATTTAATAAGATTGTTTATCCAGATAAATATTTTATTGCCGATGCCGTATGTGAATAAACAAGGAACTTCAACTAAAGTTGTTCGTATAAGTATTTATGACGAAAACAAAGTTGATGTATTTCGTAGTCTTTTTGAATGTAACCAAATATGTGGAACTGTAAATAGTCAAATACTTACTTGTTGTAGACGAAATGCTAAAGCTGGTCGTTTACAGTTTAGAGTTAAAGATTGGTATTTTACTTTTCCAAACAATAAATTACCTTAAATTGCTATGGTGAAATTTAATTTTAAACTTCCTAAATATTTTAATGAATATAAAGATTATATAAATAATTATTATAATCTTAATGCTACTAATGAAATTTGGAAAGTTATTCAAGAAAATACTGATTATGAAATATCTAATTACGGTCGTGTTAGAAGTAAAAATAATGGTCTATTAAAGCCGATGTTAAATAATAAAGGTTATCTTCGCGTTACTATATTTGTTTGGGAATATGGTAGTAGAAAAGATAGATTTATACATAGACTTGTTGCTGAATACTTTTGTACTAATCCTGATAAAATTAATTATAATATTGTTGACCATATAGATGGTAATATTTTTAATAATCATTATTCTAATATACGTTGGTGTGATGTTAATATAAACACTAATAATCCTAATACTAAAAACCGTATTGTTGAAGGTATTTATAAATCTACAAAAGGAAATTTTAATAAAGTCTATATGATTGATGATAACAACAATATTATTAATGAATATAGAAGTGCTAAACAGGCTGCTGAAAGTATTGGATGTAGTAGAACTTATATGACACATTATCTTAATAAAACTATTCTTAAAAATCAAAAAGGTGTTCGTTATACTATTAAACATGTAAAAGGACATCAATTTTGTTATGCAAAAGATTATATAAAACCTAATTAATATGGCAAAGTTTATAGACGCTTATAAAAAAGTTTTGAATAATGAGGGGATTTATTCTAACGACCCAGATGATGCTGGTGGTGAAACTTATAAAGGAATATCTCGTAGAGCTAATCCTAATTGGGACGGCTGGATTTCTATTGATGCTATTAAGAAATCTCATCCTACTACGTTTAAGGGTATTCTTAAAAAGACTCCCGAACTTGAAAAGAAAGTTCAAGACCTTTATAAAGATAAATATTGGGATTGTTTTGAACTTGATGATGTTCCAAATCAACTTGTTGCTGAGCAAATGTTTGATACTGCCGTTAATCAAGGTCAGACTGCTGCTATTAAATTTGCTCAACGTGTGCTTGACCTTAGAGAAACTGGCAAATGGTCACTTGACCTTTTAAATAAACTTGTAGCTATTAAATAATAAATTCAACGGAGTTATGAAGAAGCTTATAATAATCGTATTAATTATAGCGTTAATTAATTTATTAATAACAATTTTGTTGTTTAATAAGTCAGGTGTAGGACGTTCGTTTCAGCTAATAAATAGTTTCCCTGATACTGTTGTTAATAAGGTTCGGATTGACTCCGTTGAACTTTCTATTAAACGTCTTGATAGTACAATTATAAATTATAATGCTTATGAAAAAGAAGTTATTGATGATGTTCTCAATCTTGATGATAGTACAACTGTTGCTAAATTCTACGAGCTTATTGGCTCATCCTCTACGGGGGGTTGAAGCAAGGGACAGTGTTAGAGTGGCTATTAATGATTTACGTACTGCGAATGCTATAATGACTAAAGCTAAAATTGATGCTGCTGTTATAGTTCTCAAAGACAGTATGATTAATCTTAAAGATAAGAAAATAGATATTCTTAGCAATAGTTATGAAGAAATGAAGCGATATGCTTCTGCTTCTGAAACTGCAAGACAAAATTTAGAACGTAATCTTGATAAGTCTAAGAAAAAGACTAAGATTATTGGTGGTGTAGCTGGTGCTTTTGCATCAGCTTTTCTTGTATTGTTATTAGTCAAATAAAGATATGGCTGCTGAAAAATATCCTTTTAAAGCGTTTATAGAAGAAGATAAAAGCCGTTATCCGCTTGCTTCTGAAAAAGGTTATTATGACCCTTATAATCATTTCCGTATCGGAGATAGTGGTGGTTTTATTATGAATATTAAGCCAGGCAAGTTTGTTAATGTTCATCTACTTACAGAAATGGCTGATTTTTTTGAAGCCAATGGAAATAAATATACTAATTTTAAAGAAGATAGTATTCCTTATAGACAGCTTCGTAAGCGTGAAGCAGACCGTAGAAAGAATGGTTTTAGTGCTCCTATATGGCAAAATCCGGATGGCTCTATTGAAGATGTTCATATAAGCGGTGATTATTACAATTTTCTTAATTATACTCGTATGGAGCGTACTGATGATGCAAGCATTAATGCTTCTGGTCGTATAGCTACTGGTGAAAAGAAATTTGCTTTTCCTCGTTTTGTTGATGCTCAATTTTGGACACATGCTGTTTATGAGTTTGCTAAGAATAATGGTTTTCATCTTATTATTGTAAAGACTCGTCGTGGTGGTTTTTCTTATATGAATGCTGCTCGTGCTGCTAATGCTGTAAATCTTCGTAAACATAAAGTCTTTATTAATGTTGCTGCTGATAATAAATATCTTACTAAGAAAGGTGGTCTTACTGATTTTGCTCTTAATACTCTTCGTTTCTATGAAGAAAAGACTATGTTTAAGCGTGGTATTTATAGTAGTAGTGCTGAAGATTTTCGTCTTGGATTTAGACTTCCTAATGGAGTAGAATCTGAAGATAGTTGGCAGAGTTCTCTTATTTCTGTTTCTGCTAATAATAATCCAGACTGTGCTATTGGTAAAGATGCTGTTGGTATTAATGTAGAAGAGCTTTCTACAATGCAGAATTTCAATGAGTTTATGACTGTGACTGAACCTGCTATGACAGTTGGTGATATTACTACTGGTTTTCTTGTTGCTTGGGGAACAGCTACTGCTACTAACATGCAAGTCTTTGAAGAAAACTTTTATGCTCCCGGTGAATTTAATTTTATGCCTTTTGAAAATGTTTGGGATAAAGATGCTCGTAATGAGATTTGTGGTTTCTTTAAATCTTATTGTTGGGGTCTTGAGGGAAGCATAGACGGTATTCCTGCTGTTGATGAAAATGGTAATAGCAATCTCGATATTGGTCTTAAAGTTGCTATGCGTGCTCGTGAAACTATGAAAGCTAAAACTAAGACTTTTGCTAAGTTTATTAATTATTGTGGTCAACGTGCTCTTTTTCCTGCTGAAAGTTTTAGTAGTGCTACCGAAAATCTCTTTACAAGTGAAGAACTTGTTAATTATGAAGAACGTCTTCGTACAGATAGTGTTTATAATTTCTACGTTGACGGTCAATTTGAAGAGAAAGGTAACAGTCTTATTTTTAAATCTAATAAACGTATTAAGGAAGAAAATCCTGATGTTGTTGTTTATGATTGGATACAAGGCGTACCTCGTAAAGGAAACGAACATCCTCATGGTTGTATTCGTATTTGGTTTCATCCTCAATATGATATTAAATATGTTAATGATGTTGAAGTTAAAGAAATTCCAGAGGGGACTTATGCTGTTACTTATGACCCAGTTGGCATTAATAAAGATGCTAAAGAAATTACCGATAAACATTCTCATAACAGTATTCATGTTTGGGAAATGCCGTCTGCAAGAAATGGTTATAAACTAAAATGTTGTGCTGCTTATTATGGACGTCCTAATAAACTTGAAGAAGCAGATAGAATTTTTTATCAACTTTGCCGTTATTATAATTGTGTAAGAACTGGTATTGTTGAGGTTAACCGTGGTGAAACTGTTTCCAATTTTAGTAAATGGAAAGCTACTCGTTATCTTGCTTTTGAGCCTCTCTTTGTATGGGATACTACTTTAAAAGGTGCTGTTAGTAAGTCTTATGGTTATAATATTACAGACGGACAAAAGAAACTTGATGCTCTTCGTTTGTTTAAAGAATTTCTTTATACGGAAATAGGTAAAGATGAAGAGGGTAAACCTATTTATCTTTTTACTCGTATTCCTTGTTATCAAGATATTCTTGAACTTAAAAAATGGAATCCTGTTGGTAACTTTGACCGTGTTTCTGAAATGCTTCTTATAGCTATTTATAGTAAATCTCTTGATATTAAAGCTCAAGGTGAGAATAGTAATAGAAAGAAACTTCTTGAAAGTCAAGATGCAGCAGAAAAGTTTTGGAAACGTAATTGGTATTAATATGGAAGAACTTAGTACTTATCTTTTTTGCAATGAATATTTTTGTATTCGTCTTGAGTGTTTGATTAATACTCTTTATATTTATAGTAGATACGCTGCTTATTGTTAAATTAAACCTTATATAAATATGTATTTTAGTAACAATTTTAATTTTCCTAAGCAGCGTGTTAGTGCTGCTGAACGGAATAAGTTTGAATACTATGCCAATTGTTGCGATTATGTTATTGCTGCTGGTAAAAGTATTGCTCGTGATGATGAAGTTGAACAAAAATATGCTTTCCTTAAAGGGGAGATTAATCCTGAATTTTATAAGAAAACTCTTAATCCCTATAATGCTGAGAAAAAAGAATATACTCGTTTTCCAGCTACTATGCGCAATTACGATATTGTTAACGGAGTTATTCGTAGATATGTTGGAGAATATATTCAAAATCCGCATGACTTTATTGTAGGGGCTAATAATCCCGAAGTAGTTCTTTCTCGTGATGCCAAGCTTCGTCAAGAACTTATGCAGATTGTTCAAGTTAAGATAGCTGAACGTATTCAACAGAATTATCAAGCTTTTGTACAACAAGGTGGACAGCCTGAACAATTTAATCCTCAAGATAACTTTGATATTGAAGCTTTTGTTAAGAAATTCAATGAAGATTATATTGATGATATGTCTGCTCAAGGACAAGAGATTCTTGCCGTTATTGATGATTTGACTGATGCTGCCGCTTTATATGCTCGTGCATATTTTGAATGGGTTGCTTTTGGTAGAGTTTATACTTATACCGAAGTAAAAGGAAATCAAATTATTAAACGGGTTGTTTCTAATAGAGATGCTTTTCCTGTTCCTAACGATAACGTTCTTGTTGAAGATTATGATATGTTTGCCGAACGTCGTATGATGACGCTTCAACAAATTATTGATGAATATTATGATATGCTTGATGATAAAGACAAGGAATATCTTGATACTTATTATATTAATGGTCGTAATATTTCTCAAGACGATAAAGGACTTCTTTATTGGGATAATTATAGACAACGTTATCCAGACCGTTGTGCTAAATTTAGCGACAAGGAACGTGAGTATTTTAAAAGCGAGCCGCTTATGGTTCGTGATTTCAATACCAATCTTATTGAAGTTTGGCATGTAGTTTGGCGTGGACAAGTTAAGAAAGGTATTCTTACATATCAAGCTGGTGGTATTATTGGTGAAAGAGTTGTTGATGAAGATTATAAACTTAATATTGAAGCCGGTGATATTAATATCGAATGGATTTGGGAACCGCAAGTTTTTGAAGCCGATAGAATAGGTACTCGAAACAATGCTGTTTATCCTTACAAATGTCGTCCTATTGCTTATAATCGTAACGGTAAGCTTCCTTATAATGGTATTATGGAGCTTCTTCCCGGTTTTGGTCGTTTCAGTATTATTGATATAGTTCTTCCTTACCAAGTATTTGGTAATATTGTTGCTTATCATAGAGAAATGGCTATCGCGAAGAACAAGTTGAACGTGCTGATGATTGCTCGTTCTCTTCTTGGTAAAGTTCCTGAGGATACTATTTATCGTATGGCTGCCGACGGTGTTCTTTATATTGATGATGAAGACGACCAAGGCATGCTTAAAGCTCAACAAACTCGTATGCTTAATAGTCAGACTTCTGATTATATTACTCAACTTGGACAACTTCTTGCTGAGAACGAACAAGCTGCTATGAATAAAGTTGATATGACTCCTCAACGTTATGGCGAAATTGCTAATAGTGCTGGTAAAGGAGTTACTGAGCAAGCTATTATTCGTGGTTCTATGGGTAGTGTTATTGTTGAGTTTATGTTTGACCACATGCGTGCCCATGATTATCAACGTGATTTAGATTATTCTAAACTTGCTTGGGTTGACGGTCTACAAACTTCTTATAAAGATAAGAACAATGGACAACTTAAATATTTTAGTCTTGACGTTAATTCTCATCTTTATGCTGATTATGTGATTATGCCTAAACTTTCTGCTAAAGAAAGAGATAAACTTAATCAATATAAACAATTTGCTTTTAGTGCTGCACAGAATGGTGATGCTGCTATGGCAGCTGCGGCTATTGACGGAGATAATACAGCTGAGATTAAAAAGGCTATTAATAAGTTCCAAGAACTTAATCGTCAGCATGAAGAACAAATGAAGCAACTTGATGCTCAGAATGCTCAGGCTTTACAACAATATGAACTTGATAAGATACAAGCTCAAGGAGAGCAAGATAGACAAACTCTTAGTCTTGAAAAATATCTTGATAGTCAGATTGAAGCTGTGAAAGCTATGCTATCCTCTACGGGGGGTGACTCTGCTGCATCTCTTGCTGCGACTAATGCCGCCAATGCTGCTAAGAATAATATTGAACGTGAGAAAGTAATGAATGAACGGCAAAAGATTGCCAATGATGCTAAAGCTCAACAACTTAAAGCAGCTACTGATGTTTATAAAGCTGATACTCAATATAAAATTGCTAAAGAAAATAAGAATCAATACGATAAAAAATAATCTTTTCTAAAATGTGTTTTGTGTCTATGTGCCGTTATTGCTCGTGAGAGTAGTAGCGGCATTTTTGTTTATAATGCTCTTGTTATTAATAAGGTAAATCGAATTTGTAAATATTGTTTACCAACAGACTTATTTTAAAGCTCACTGTGCCACGCTTCTACGAAAGTGGATAGATTAATCATTTCGGATAAAATCGTTCGATGTGGATAACGGCTGCAAGCGTGGATGCACTTCTGATACGATTTTTGACAGCAGAAATATACCAATTAATCTCCCCCGTAGAGGATACGCCTGCTGAACACCATATTATATATATTATACTTTTGTCTTGTAATATTAATCCAATAAAAGATAAAGTTATGCCTAAGATTGATTTTGGTTTTGGCGGAAGTGGTAGTAATGAACCACAAGAACCAATTACAGATTTAGAAACAGGTAAAGTAGTAGATGACCCTACTGGTCAGACTACTGGTCTTGGAGATGATAATAAACCCGTTGATAAGCCGGCTGATAAACCAGCAGATAATGCTGGAAATGATAAGCCTACCGACGGTGATAAACCTGCTGGTGATGGTAACAAACCTGCCGATGATAAATTTGGCGATTTAGTTGCTGGTACTGTTATTTCTATTGGCGAAGAATCTTATACTGTTGATAGCGAGGGTAATCTTGTTGACAAAGATAATAAGATTTTTAAAGAAGCCGCAGAAGTTAAAGAATATCTTGCTCAATTTGAAGTTGACGAGAATAAAGAAACTCCTATTGATGTTAATTCAATTATCAAAGCTGTTGGTGTTGAAGTTACTGATGAGAACGACAAACCGATTACTTTTGATAATACTCCTGAGGGTATTGCTCAATATGTTAATGAAGTTATTGAATTACAGAAGCAAGAAATTGCTCAAGCTGGAGTTCAAACTCTTCTTGATAAATATCCTATTGTTGCTGACTTTCTGAATTATTACGTAGCTAACGGTAACGATGCTCGTGGATTTGGAGAAGTTAAAGACAGAAGTTCTATTACTATTGACGAAAATAATATTGCACAACAAGAAGCTATTATTCGTGAAGCCTACAAAGAAGCCAATCGTCCCGGTGATGTTAATGCTTATATTAAATGGTTGAAAGATACTAACAATCTTTTAGAGGTTGCCAAAAACGACCTTGCTTCTCTTCAACAGGCTGATGCCGCTCTTAAAGAGCAGCAAGCTAAAGAAGCTCAAGCCAAACTTGAAGCCGAGCGTAAAGCAGAAGCCGATTACTGGAACGGTGTTAAAGCTGTTGTTGATAGTAAAGAGATTGCAGGTTATAAAATACCTGATACTATCATTATTAACAAGAACGGCAAACAAATTGCAGCTACTCCTAATGATTTCTTTAATTATCTCTATCAAGTTGATGATAAAGGTTATAGTCGTTATGAAAGAGATTTAGCTGCTCGTGATGCAAAGGAACAACTTCAAGGCGATTTGCTTCGTGCTTATCTTACTTTTACAGGCGGAAGTTATTCTAATCTTGTTGACTTGGCTGTTACTAATAAAGAAACGAAAAATCTTCGTCTTAAAGCAGCCGCTGCAAAACAAACTACTACTGTTAGAGTTACTCCACCGAAACCGAAGAGTGTTGCTGGCAATATAGCTGCCGCTCTTGGTTATAGTTAATAACTAAATAAAATTATTCATTATGTACACAATGCGAGTTCTTGAAACTGGGCGTTATGACGATAGAGGATATAGCAATGAAGAAAGTATTGCTAATCTTATGCTTCAAAGTCCAGTTGAAATTAATGCGTTTCTGACTTACAACTATGGTCTTGACGACGACCGTTTCCCTCTTACGTTTATGACTGAGGGACAAGGTGCAAAAGGTACTGATACTGTTGCTACGGTACAGTGGACTTGGAAGACTATGGGACGCATGAAGTTTATTGATTATGTTACTTATTTCAATACTGCTAATACTAAACCTGGTCTTGGTGGTGCTGAATTTGAAGTACATTTTGCTACTCATTGGTTTATCGAACAGTATGGTGTTATTGCTCCGGACGGAACTCAATATCGTATTCAGAAAGACCTTGGTGAATCTGCTTACGGTTATGGTTATATTTTTGCTCCGGTTAATCCCGACCCGACTGCTTATTGCGACCTCGACAATTTAGCTAAAGGAACTTATTGGTCACTTGCTGCTCCTACCGTTTCAGAATCTTATTCTAAAGGTAATCGTAGTAATGCTATGGGGCCGGGTAAAATGACTTCTCAGCTTGAGTTCTTCCGTTTCTCTAAAGAAGTTGCTGGTAATATTTCTAACGTTGTTACTAAATATCAGTTCCAGCAAGGAGAAAGTGGTGGTACTACCAATCTTTGGATTGGCGAGGAAATGCGCCAGTTCGGCTTGAACATGAGAATAATGAACGAAGAGCGGCTGTGGTTATCAACCTATAACAGACTGCCTGACGGCACTATTAAACTTAAAGACCGTGATAATGGTAAACCTATTCCTCGTACTGCTGGTATGCTTGAAATTTGTCGTGAAAGTAACTATGATACTTACGGCGAGTTCTTGACGTTGACGAAGTTGGAAAGAACTGTCGGTGATGTTCTTAACAAAGATACCGATGACGGTACAATGGAGATTGTTCTTATGGCTGGTAAGGGCTTTATTCAAGACTTCCAATATGCTATTGAGAACGAAGCTATGAGCAAAGGTTTCATTACTCCTCTTGGTGAAAAGAAGATTATGGATAACGGCAACGGTCTTGCTTATGGTAAGTATTTCAATAAATACATTACTCCGGACGGACATATTATTACCGTTAAACATTGTTCTTTCTTTGACAAGGGTACTATTGCCGAAGCTGCCAAGGCTAATGGACAAATTCATCCTCGTACAGGTCTGCCTATTACTTCTCATCAAGCTTGCTTTATTGACTTCTCTACTTATAAGGGTGAACGTAACGTTCGCATTGTTCGTCAGAAAGGACAAGAATATATTGCTAAGGTTATTGAGGGTATGACGCCGATACCTGCTTCTTGGGGTGTTGCTACTTCTAATCGTGCTGCTACCGAAATTGATATGTCCCGTTATGAGATTAAGGGTAGCATGGGATTGCAGGTGAACAACACGACGAAGATGTTCTTGTTGCAATGTAAATTATAATTAACCGTTAAACAGTAAAAGATATGCCTACAATGCAAAATGCTGGTGGTGCTGCAAATAAACAGGAAAACACCGCTCCTGCTGCTCCTACTGAAACAGTAGATAAAGAGAAACCAACTACCACTATGGTAGAAAGAAAACAAGAAGAAGCTGATGCCGCTTATGTCGATATTCGTTATATGGTTATAGCTCTTGCTTCTCATTATTCTTTGTATCGCAAAGCTAATGATAAAGAGCTTGCTGAACGTAACGAATATATCGGTAGCTGTATTAGAAGTTCCAATGCTCTTTGTGCAAACAAAGGTGAACTTGAAGCTTACTTTCCTAATCTTATTGGTGTTTCTCCTAACGACCAAAATTTCGTTAGACGTGTTAAAGAATATCTGAATAATTTTCAGGTTAAAGTTGACAAGCTTGGTCTTCGTCTTAATCTTACTTTCCATTATAATCATTATAAAGATTATCTTGCTTTCAAGAAAAAAGAAGAAGCTATTGAAACCGAATTTGCCCAAGTCAATCGTGGCGATGCTACGGCTCTCAAACGTGCTATTGAGAATAGAATTGTTAAACTCAATGCTCTTGAGTCAACTAAATGGCAATATGGTAATCCGGAAAATGTAGCCGATTATCTTCTTTATCGTCATTGCTTGTTATATTCTGATGTTGCTAAAGACCACTCTCTTATTAACAAAGAGCATATTCGTTTTTATTTTAAAGACGAACAAAAGGAAAACGAGCTTAAAGCTAAGCAACGTCTTGAACTCAACAATGCTAAGCGTAACTTTGTTACTCTTATCGGTAATGACAAAGCGTTTGAAGATGTTTATGTTCAATATTGTGTATTGAAGAATAAACCTATTATTCCGTCACTTGCCGAAGACGACCTTGTTAAACAAGAAAATCTTGACTATTTTAGTCAGAAAGAACCTGCTAAGTTTAATGAGCTTTATACCGACCGCAGTATTTCCGTTAAATCTCTGATTGAACGTCTTGTTGCTTACGGTATTCTTATTAGACATCCGCATAGTCAAAACATTGTTTCTGCTAATGGTGATTTTATTGGGGCTAATATGAAAGAGGCTACTGCTTGGTTCAAGAACGCTGAAAATGAAGCTACTGTTGCCGCTTACGAAAATCAACTAAAACTTGTTTAAGTTATGGATATAGAACAGATGCACGTCACGTTCAGAGAAGTTGCTCAACGCATGGGGCTGCAAACTGTTCGTGCTATTTTTCCAGAAGATGTTGATATTTGTCTTAATTTTGCCATTATAACCAAAACTCGAAATATCGTTGCAGAGAATGCTCAAACTGTTAATGATTTAATTGTTAGAGCTAACGCTGACATTTCTCAACTTAATGCTCTGCGTAATCTTGCTAAGAAAGGAGAAGTATCAGGCTCATCCCTTACGGGGGGTGGTACTGAGCTTCATCCTTTTCTTGCTAAGGTCGATAATAGCGAAGTAATGTTCTATACTCGTTTTGCTATTGGTTATACTGGTGACAATGCTCTTTACGATTGCCGTATTATTGAAGCTGAATATCTTCAAAGAACGCTTCGAGATTATTGCAATCGTGCTACCAAACAACACCCTGTTTGTGTTGCTGTTTCTATTGACGAGAAACTGAATGTTGAAATATATAATGGTAGTTCTAAGGCTGTTCCTAATATTCTTGTTTACAATTATATTAAGACACCTAATAAAGTTAGACTTGATGAAGAAAATCCTGCTAATAATGTAAATTGTGATATGCCTGATTATCTTATTCAAGAAATAATTGAACTTGCTGTTCAGTATTATAAACAGACTTTTACTCGTCCTAATGAACAAAAAGTAAATTAAAATATTATTAATTATGAGGCAATTTCTTTTAGGTAAGAGCGTTGCTTATCCTACTGCTCTTACAAGTCTTGCCGTTGGTCAGATTGCTTTCGTAGCTCTTGTTTCTGGAGTTGAAACTCTTGACAGCGACGGTACTAAGATTAAGAACAAAGGTTATATTTATCTTGGTAAATCTGATGCCAAAGGTGGTAAACTTGTTGTTCCTATTTACAAGAATAACTTCTCTTATAGCAAAATGGTTTATGCCGCCTCTACTCAATACACTGGTAATTTTACTATTGCTGATGTTGTAGCAGGAAGTGATTATACTGTTGTTGTTGTAAAGAAAGGAGTTGGTTTTAATGAACGTAACAAATGGACTGCTACTGTCCGCGCAAAGGCTGCCGATACCGTTGACACTATTGCTGCTGCATTAGCTTCGCAGATTACAGCAAATGTTGGTGCTGGTGTTACTGCTGCTGCTTCCGCTGGTAAAGTTACGGTTACTGCCAAAGAAAAAGGCGTTGATTATGAGCTGACACTTGGCGATGATTTGTTCGGAACTGCTGTTACTCAGACACATGCTACTGCCGCTGTTGCAGATGCTAAGTATATTACCGATTTGGCTATCAAGGCTGCTGCCGATGCTGGTATCGAATATACTTACCAAGATGCTGGTGAGCTGATTTATCCGGACTTCCCACTTAATCCTTTGGCTCAAGATGATTCCGCCGATACTGGATTTACTGTTTATACAATTCGTTTTGCCGAACCTCGTGAAATGAAGACAGTTGACCAGAGTATTAATCAAATTGTACAAATAGCTGTACCTACTGGTACTGCCGCTATTGCGACTATCGACAAAATCTTGGCTGCACTTGCTGCCTAACATAGTAAGCAAATAATTTGTATAATGCGCAAAGCCACTGTTACTATAAGTATTTATGGTAATAGTGGCTTTTATTGTTTAATACCCATGACCGAAATTGTACCCACTATTGATTTTATTAATCAAGCTCTTAAAAACTATTCTGTTACTGCTGTTATAATATCGAGTTGTGTTTTTATTCTTTATACTATTATTATTAAAGGAATTGACTATTTTCGTCATAAAGACCAACAAAAACCTATGATTGAAATGGCTAACTCTGTTAAAGAAGTTAGTAATAACGTTGTAAGACTTAATACTATTCTTGATAAACTTTTTCAAGATGCTCTTCGTAAAGATGTCGAGAAAAGCAAGATTGTAATTGAGCTTTCATTTTCCAATTTTCAATCAAGAATTGCTCATCTTTGTAGAAACATTATTATAAACAATAATATCGACCTTAATAAGAATCTTGTTGTTGCTAATATTAAGCAAACTATTAATGCCGAATATTATAAAATTTATCATAATCTTTCTCAATATGATATTGACGGTCGTCCAATTTCTTTATTCCTAAAAGAAGAATGGAAAGAAGATTGTCTTAATAATATACTTGGTATTATTTACAACGGTCAGGAAGAAAAAATTCGTATTAATCAAATATATAATATTCTTTATGTTAAGGTTAATGATTGGATAGTTTATATTAACAATAAATATACCGACCATGAGTAACGATAAAAGGCTCGAACGTATCGGTGATAAACTTCGTAATAATATTAACAATGTTGTTTGTAAAGATGTAGATAAGATAAATCTTGGATTTGTTTCTACCAATCTTTTTGGTAGTTCTTATTTTTATGATGTTATACGTAGTTGTATTGATTACGATATTCTTCTTACCGATAAAGAGAAAGAAAAAATTGATGTAATATTTAATACTTCTGAATATGGAAGATACTGTTTTACATGATATAAAAGTTCCTATTGATTGGGTTTGTACTTATAAACAAATCCAATCTTTGCTTATAGATTATGGAGTATCTGCTATTGCCGGTTGTGATAATGTTTGTAATAACAAGAATAAAGACATTATTCAACTTTGGAATCTTTTTAAAAATGCTGTTTACGTCTATTATCGAGAAGATGTCGATAAAGCAAATCGTATATATGACTTTGTAGTTCGTGGACTTAAAAAGTACACAGATGTCAATGTTGGTACTTCTACTATTCATGTTGAGGATAGCGAGGTTGAAGTTACTTGTACTGGCGATAATTATCAATTTGCTGATACTAAAACAAGCTATAATTTTCAAGCTAATGATGTAAGCCAATTAGATATTCAAGATGATGGTCTTGGACAAACTCTTTATTTTAATATTAAATCTCAGAAGATTGTTGCTATTGGAACTAAGGAAGAGATTTTTAGTATTGGATATGATTTTGTTCTTAACAATGCTGAAGATGCTACTTGGCTTAATTATAGTGCTTTAAACAATACTCTTATTATTCGTGAAAATAAATCTAAACTTCGTGTTGCTACGTTTAAGTTAGTTCAAGCCGAAAGCGGTAATATTCTTGAAGGTAAAGTTACTCAAGATGTAAACGATTATACTTATCGTTATACTATTAATGTTGAACCTACTTCTATTGAAATACCTGCTGAGGGTGGTACTAAAGTTTTCACAGTTGAGTCTTATAAAGAACTTGTAGATAGCGACGGTTCTGTAATCGGAGATAAGATTAATGTTCCATACAATGCTTATTCTTCAAGTATTTATTTTAAAGTCAACGGTAATCAAGTAAGTGCCGAAGCTAATACCGAAGAAATTCGTTCTGCTGCTATTATTATTGAGCGTGACGAAGTTGGTGTTTCTGGAAATAAGAAAATTGATTTATATCAAGATAGTCTTAATAAAGAAATTCGATATAGACTTATTGCTACTGTTGATACTAATACTATTGATTCAGACGGAGTTAATCCTGTTACTTTAACTGTTGAATCTTATAAAGAAACCTATGTTAATGGAGTTTCTCAAGGAGATAGAACTGATATTCCTTATACAGCTATTTCCGATAAAGGGCTTCTTAAAAATAATACTTCTGATAAAACGAAATGGTATATGTCTGCTAATGATACTACTAATATTCGTACAGATAGTATTATTGTTAGACAAATGGAAAGCAATAAGTCTGAAATCATAGATATTAGACAAAATTCTGCTCAAGAAGAAATTAGTTATGTATTTAGTGTTGACCAAGAAAGTCTAACTCCGCCTTCTACTGGACAGAATGTTATTCTTAATATTCAGTCTTATAAGCAATATTATATTAATGGTAAACCTACAACTAAAACTCCTGTTGGTTATACTGGAGCTGTTGTTACTGGTAATGATTTTATAACTATTCAAGACGGTTTGCCAAATAGTATTACTGTTGCTCCTAATAGCGGAGAAAGCGAAAGAACTGGTAAAATTCTTTATACTCAACAAGATAATTCTGGTAAAACGCTTGAAGTTAGAATTAATCAAACTGGAGCTTCTATTACTTATACTTATCATTTGACTATTGGCGAAAATGAGGTTCCTCTTATTAATACCGCCGATAGTAAGACTATATCTGTTGAGTCTTATCGACAGAAATATGTTAATGGTAGTCCAGAGGGTGGAAGAGAAAATGTTGATTATTATCTTTCTCAAACAAGCGGTAATGCTAATGAAAGTCAATATGGTGGAGTTACTGCAAGTGTTCAAGGTGAATATATTTATATTACTTCTGAACTTAATCAGACTAACGAAGCTGTATCTATTCAATATGATGTTATTCAAACTCAAAGTTCAGGAACTCCTAATGTAGAAAAACTTACTATTACTAAAGCTGCTTCTACTGTTGAAGACCAATATTTTATCGAAGCTCAAAATACTTGGATTGATGTTGTTGCTTATCCTAATGGAAGTTATGCTTATTTTAATATAACACGTGCTGAAAAAAGACATGTTATTAATGGTAATGTTACTTCTGTTGAAGATAATCTTCATTGGGAACCAAGTTCTGATAGGAGTTGGCTTCATGTTGGTAATCAAGACGAAACTTATATTCTTTGTGATGAAAATACTGTTGGTGCTTTTAGAACTGGTAAAATAACTGTTAGACTTGTTGCTTCTAATGATACTAAAGTTGAGATTACTGTTAAACAAGCAGAAGCTACTTTTAGAACTCAAAGAGTTGCTTATCTTCAACAACATACGTTTAATCTTTCTCCTAACAATACAAGTGGAGAAACTACTTATAGATTAATGTATGAAGAAATCAGAAATGGTCGTATTATTAACGAAACTGATGAAAGCGACAATTATCAAGGAAATGGTTTATATTGTTATTCTACTACTTCTTGTGGTCAAGCTTGTTCTGATTGGAATTTTACTTCAAATAGTTATATGAAAACCGCTGGAGTTTCATTTGTTGGTAGTTGGGGAATGGAAGAACGTTTAGCCGCCACTGGTAATTATCGAACTCAAGACGGTAGATACAAAACATATATTAATGCTACTTTTAGCGTTTATGATACTTTAGCTCTTGCTGAATTTAAAACTGCTCGTACTAATGATTCTATTTATGACTTCTTCTATCATTATATTCCTAAAGAACTTAAATGTGTTTATACTGATTTAGTTAAAATATTTATTAATGCTCATGGAGATAATTATAAACTTCGTAAAGCTGTTTATAATCTTAATCTTTTCCAATCTCTTATTGCTGCTTATTTCTTTGAAGATACCAAGAAGATTAAACTTTTCCTTGATTGTATTATTGCTTTTGCTAATAATTACTTTAAAGAGAACGATATTCTTTACGAGTATCGTTTGAATGGTATAGAAGAAAACGGTCATGTTTATCTTGATATTCTTCCTTGTCAAGAGAAAACTGATGTTAAGCTTGAACTTGATGCCAAAACTGGACATCTTCGTGAGATTGATAAATCTGCTAACAAACAAGCTATTGATTTTGAAATTAAAGATAATAATTTAATCGCTGTTAATCATGGATATAGAAGAGAAAGACTTGGGGAAAGCAATAGTAACTGTTGCAAGTCCTGAAATTTATGATGTAACGCAGGCTTATGAAAGACTTACTTATGTTAAGCATAATGGACATGTTTATCTTAGTAAGCAAGATGTGCCTGTTGGTACATCTCCTACGGGGGGTGATAACGATGAATATTGGCTTGATTATGAAATAGCTGCTGCTTCTTGTCGGCTTGGTCGAGCTTATCGTCGTATCACTGATTGGAACGTTGTTAGACCTACTGGTGGAAGTTATGACAATCCACATCCCGTAGAGGAAGAATGGAGTGCTGAACCTACTTCTGCAAATGGTATTCTTTGGTATTCTGAACGTCTTTTTACAGAAGACGGTCGTAATCAAGATGCTGAATGGAGTATGCCTGCTCAGCTTACTTATACTCTTTATACAGAGTTTTATACTTCTAATGTTGAAAAAGAACCAGGTACTCCTGATACTCATCCTCAAAACTGGGTAAAAGGTTATCAAGAAGGTTATATTTGGCTTGCTACACAAGAAGTTTATAATGGTTCTAAACGAGGTTGGGTAGTTACTCTTCTTCGTGGAACTAAAATTGAAAGCGTTGAAGCTACTGTTGATGCAGAAGTAGGTACTCCTACTGTTGTTGTTATTAACAAAGGAACTGACCTTAATCCAAAGTTTGTATTTCAGTTTACTAATATGAAAGGTGAACATGGAGATAGAGGTAATTATACTTTTATCTTTAATGGAGAAATTAATCCTACTGGAAATAATCAAACTTCTTCTGTTGTAACTCCTACTGGTATTACTCTTGCTGTTGGGGATAATGTTATTGATAATAATGGAGATGTTTATACAGTTCGTGTTATTGGGCCGACTACTTTTGCGGTTATTCAAGATGCTGTTCAAACTATTCGTGGTATTGATACCAAACGTGGAGTTGTTTACATGCGTAGCAATAACGACGCTTCTGTTAAAACTCCGACTGGCGGTTCTTATGATAATCCAGTTCCTACTGAAAGTACTTGGAATACTGAGATTCCCGACGGTTCTGCTAAACTTTGGGTTTCTACTCGAATGTTTACCTCTAATGGTAAGAACCAAGAAGAAGCTTGGAGCACTCCTAAGAATTTGACTTATGTTCAATATACTGAAACTTGGTATAGTACTGTTGAAAATAATCCCGGTAATCCTGATGATAATCCGGATAATTGGAGTAAGACAGGTAATAATTTTATTTGGATTGCAGTTCGTACTATTTATAATGGTAGTAAACAAGAATGGAATATAGCTAAAGTTGTTGGTAAGACTGGCGCTACTGGTCCAACTGGTGCTCCAGGTTCTAATGGTTCTGATGGAGCTGATGGTAAATCTGCTTCTATTAAATCTGCTACTGCAACAGTAGATGCGAATGTAGGAATTCCTTCTGTTGATGTTACTGTTGGTGGTACTGAATTTGAACGTACATTTGATTTTGCTTTTAAAAACCTTAAAGGTCAAAAAGGAGATAAGGGCGATATTGGTAAGACTGGCGAAAAAGGAGATACAGGCGCAGCTGGTAAGGATGGTAAAAACTTTACTATTCTTGGATATAAAGATAGTCTTGAACAACTTCAAACAGATGTTCCAAGTCCTGCTCAAGGCGACGCTTATGGTGTTGGTACTGTTGAACCTTACGAATTGTATATCTACGATACTACCAAAGGTTGGGTAGCTAATGGAACTATTGGCGGCGGAACTTCTGTTGATGTTGTAGATAATCTTATTACTGGCGATGCAGATAAAGCTTTATCTGCTAATATGGGTAAGAAGCTTAATGAAGATAAGCTTGCCATTGGTGATGTTGTTAATAATTTAACAACCAATGATAGCAAGAAAGCTTTATCTGCTGCTCAAGGTAAAAAACTTCAAGATGAAAAAGTAGAAGATGCTCCCAAAGACGGTAGTCCTTATATGCGTAAAAATGGAGCTTGGAGTGCTTATACTCAGATTGAAGAAGTTTATACTTTTGAACCTGATTTAACAACTGACAAAATAACTCAAGAAGAATATAATAAACTTAAAGCTGCTGTTCAAGCTGGTAAAGTTATTGTTCTTAAGCAACAAGATATTCCTGGTGGATATGTTATGAGCATATCCATATTCATGGAGAATACTATTAATTTAATGTATAGTGCTGGCGATTCATTTACATTACTTAGTATTACTTCAGATTTAAATGTTACTGTTGAGGCTCAATATTGTCTTTTGCCAAATAATACTAAAGAATATGAAGTAACTGGTGATTATAATCCTGCTCATAAAAAATATGTCGACGAAGCTGTTGTTGCTAATTCATATAAAGTTCTTCCCACCGAAGTTCTTGAAATTACTCAGGATATGGCTTCCGATGATATTTTTGCCAAATTTGGTGGAAAATCCGCATATCTTGATTTTGTTAAGAATACTCCTACTAATTCTATTATACGAGTTGAGGGCGGTGCTCTTTGTGTTGCAAGTATGATTAGTTATACTAATGATAATACAAGTACTCTTGATATTCAGACGCTTGGTCTAAATGCTTCACAATATATAAGAGTTACTGTTAGTGGTGGAACTGCTTCTGCTTTAACAGCTAAATATATTTTTGTAAATGAAAGTGATGTTCTTAAAAAGAATAATACTACCGCTTATACTCCTACACAACATTATCATCCTGCTACAAAAGCTTATGCTGATAATATTGGTTATGGTAGAACTATTACTATTACCAATGCTGATAAATTTTTAAATACTGCAAATCTTAGTGGAGTTGATGCCGAACAACGAGTAATTGATTTATTTGGTACTCTTGACCATTTTAAGAATGTTGTAGCTAATATTTTAGCTAATCATGTAAGATATTATTTTCATTTTGGTGATAATCCTAATAATAATTGTGTAGAATTAGGTTGTGTAAATGCTTGGAGAGCAAATAATAATAGTTCTCACGAACTGCATTTTATTATTACTTATTATGATGAAAATAATTTATATACTAATCGTATTTCTATTGCAGTAAACAATGATACTGCTGCAAGCAAAGTAATTATTGCTTCTCTTGTTAATAGCGATAATGTTGCTACTCTTACTAAGAAAACTTCAACCGAATATTCTAACATTAATCCTAAAGCAGATAATACTGCTTATTTTGTAACAGATGATTAAGATAATTATTATAAAGACAATCGCGTTAATCTCGGCAATAATCTTGTCGAGATTAATCTATTTATTAATGTTTAAGAAATAAAGTTATGGATAATCAAAATGATATAGCTCTTGCAAATACTGTTGATGGGGGGGGCTTAGGGTAGGAGAAACTAATGCTGGTGTTTTTGTTGGTAGTAATCTTGTTGCTGGTAAAGAATTTGATTGGAGTAAACTTTATTCTAATCTTAGCTATGTAGCTCCTAATTATACCGGATTTAATTTTCTTTTAGTAATTGCTAATCTTAGTTCTTATAATATAAATCTACATAGACTTACAGAAGATGCAGTTCCAAGTGATACTACTGTTGAAGTTGGGAAGATTGATTGGTTTTCTATTGGTTATTGGGAAAACGATGCTGCTATGGCTATGCATAATTATAGCGTAGAAGGTATTGAAGGAAATCCAGCTCTTAGATATGTTAGATTTTTTTGCCATAGATATGACCGAGATACTGATAATTATTTTAATGTTACTCATGGAACTATTGATGATACTGATTATATTGAACAAGATAATCAATCTTTGCCTTATGAAACTTTACAACATGCAGATGTGATTTTTATTTTTGATAATTAAATAGATATAATATGGCTTACGAAAACAATAATGTTCGTACTGGTGCTAATGGTGCTGGTGTTTATATTGGTAATACTGAAATCATGGGGGGGGAAGTAAATAATATTCTTGATACTAATTATACGGCTCCATGTAAAACTGTTGTTATTAATGCTTCTGATAAAGTATTTGATGGTTTCTTTAGTGTGGATAGTGGAATGGTTCCTATATTACTTCAACCCAATGAAGTAATATATAAAGCTTTTGATGCTAATATTAGGGTTTTCTTAAACTTATCAGACACTTCTAAATCAATTGACGGAAGTCTATCTTATGGATATAATGACGGTACTTCTACTGTTGGTGATGATGAATTTAGTGGAGAAATTAAAATTCAATTCTCTGGAGATAGTGAAATAAAAGCTGTTTATATATGTATTATTAATCAAATAATTGGTTAAAAAAAACCATGTTTTGCTTTTATATTTGATAATTATAAATACATTTGTCTAATCATAATCAAGTTATTGTTAGTCTTGTTGTTTGGCTTATTTATATTATTAATAACAGCGGTTATTATTTGTTTTTGGTTTAGGTTAAAGTTGAACAACAAGCTGCAATAACTTGATTTTTAAAACAATAAACTTATGGATAAACTTATAAATGATGAGGGGGGG
>ULQT01006130.1_pt1 | contig 116267 bp, 110 predicted proteins | sample 1954791 | NCBI WGS metagenome assembly ULQT01 (sample SAMEA4835663, study PRJEB28245) | human gut metagenome | biome: gut microbiome; material: fecal sample | place: Denmark | collected 2008 | reverse complement strand
GCACCGGATTAGAGCGATCTTTCGCCGTTCGACAAACTGTACCGGAATTGAAAAACCGGAGATATTAAAGTTTCAAACATCGCAATATAAGAAAGAGTATCCTTCTGCACAGGATACTCTTTCTTCATACCAACTGAAATGATTACACCAGGGAAGCGATCGCACTCACCAAGATAATCAAAACGATCAACGCGATACACGATATGACAAGCCCGGCGATCGCCAAGCCGCGGGGAGTTCTGAAAATTCCCACGAATGAAAAAATCAAACCCAAGGCCCACAATACCCAGCCGAGCCCCGGAACCCAGCTGAAAATCAAACCCAACAAGGCCAGAATAAAACCGGCGGTTCCCAGTCCGTTCGTGCTTCTCCGCTCCTGCTGATTGATAATGATCGTCTGCCCTTCGACCTGATGTCTGCCGACTTCATTTCCATTCTGCTTCGTAATATTATCCATAAAATTTAAGATTGTATCGTCCGTACCCCGACGACTGGTAATAAAAAGAAAAGCGTGGCACCGAAGCCCATTTCAGAATCGCAGGTCGTAGGAGTACCTTTTGGCGTGAAATAAGCGACAGCCCCACGCCTATATCCGCAGAATACGAATACGACGCGAGAAGATGTCTGCCTATTCTCCGCCAAAATGAATTTCCTACGTTCACGATTCGGGAACAGACTTACACTTTCCCGTGTGTATCAATATGTACGGCAAATATAGCGATCCTTTTCGAAATATACAATAGCGCATCGCGTCGGGAACTGCGACCGCAGAACAAGCGTGAAGCACGACGTAGAAACGAAATCCGGCCAAGACACGATCTCCCCGCTGCTAATCCCCGAACCGGACGGCAGCGGTTCTACGCATCCGCTCTTTCGGACCGCATTCAGTCCGGCCGTTGCCGAAAACAAAAATTTTCAGTACATTTGAGCGACAAAAAAATGCTTTCCATGTCCATTCCCCTCGCCGAACGACTGCGTCCCCGTACGCTCGATGAATATATCGGACAGGCCCACTTGGTCGGGCAGAACGGCGTATTCCGCAAGTTCCTCGAAACGGGCAATGTCCCCTCGTTCATCCTCTGGGGTCCGCCGGGCGTGGGAAAGACTACGCTGGCCAAGATCGTTGCCACGACTCTCAAACGCCCGTTCTACACCCTGTCGGCCGTCACGTCGGGCGTCAAGGAGGTGCGCGAGGTGTTGGAATCGGCCCGCAAGCAGAAATTCTTCGACTCCAAACCGCCGATCCTGTTCATCGACGAAATCCACCGCTTCAACAAGTCGCAGCAGGACTCGCTGCTGGGTGCTGTCGAGCAGGGCGTGGTGACGCTGATCGGAGCTACGACCGAAAATCCCTCGTTCGAGGTGATCTCACCGCTGTTGAGCCGCTGCCAGGTCTATATCCTCCAGCCGATGACCGACGGGGAACTGCAAACCCTTTTAGACCGGGCTCTGGCCACCGATCCGGAGCTCAAAACCCGGGAGATCGAGGTACAGGAAACCGAAGCGCTGTTCCGCTTTTCGGGCGGCGACGCCCGAAAGCTGCTCAACATTCTGGACATCATCACGGGCGCCGCAGACGGCAAAGTAACGATCACCAACCAATACGTCACCGACTGTCTGCAGCAGAACATCGCCCTCTACGACAAGAACGGCGAACAGCACTACGACGTGATCTCGGCCTTTATCAAATCGGTGCGGGGCAGCGATCCCAACGCAGCGATCTACTACCTGGCCCGCATGCTGGCCGGAGGCGAAGAGCCGCGCTTCATCGCCCGCCGGCTGGTGATCCTGGCCTCGGAAGACATCGGCCTGGCCAATCCCAACGCCCTGCTGCTGGCCAACGCCTGTTTCGACACGGTGCACAAGATCGGCATGCCCGAAGCCCGCATCACGCTGGCCGAAACCACGATCTACCTGGCCACCTCGCCCAAGAGCAACTCGGCCTACATGGCCATCAACCAGGCGCTCTCCTTCGTCGAACACGATACGACCAACCGGCCCGTACCCCTGCACCTGCGCAACGCCCCGACCAAGCTGATGGATCAGGCGGGGTACGGCAAAGGCTATAAATACGCCCACGACTACGGCGGATTCGCCGGGCTGGAGTTCATGCCCGAAACGCTCAAAGGCAAGAAATTCTACGAGCCGAACACCCGCAACGCCGCCGAAGCGAAGATCGCCGCATGCATCCGGGAGCTGTGGAAGGACAAATATAAATAACAGCCGGAGACACAACGCCTTCCGGCATTCCTGAAGCCGACTGCCGGACAGCCCCGAAAATACGATCGGACGACATCCCGTATTTCACCCCGGCGAACGGCAGCGACACAAGCGACCAAAATATACCGACAAACGGCAAAAGAGCACAGCGGGCAATCCCTGAATCATAAATCCCGAAACCGGGACGGAATCTATCCCCGGAAACATAAAGACTGCCGACATGTTGAAAACAGGCGCTATATTGAATTTCCTGGTCGCGGCGGGACACCTCGCCTGCCTACCTTGGCTCTATCCCGTACTGTCGATCTATCGCATCGACGGAATCATGGAAACGCTGGCCCTCCGCTACGGGGCCGCCATTCCTTATCTGCTGACCGTCGCCATTGCGTTCATCTTCGCCGTATTCGGCCTCTACGGACTTTCGGGCGCCGGGATCATCCGCCGGCTGCCGCTGCTCGAAACAGGTATTTACACCATTGCCACCCTCTTCCTGCTGCGGGCCGTCGCGGGCGTTGCGGAAATGGCCGTGACGGGCTGCGCTCTTCTTGCGGACAGTACGGTAGCCTTTGCTGCCGCCGTCGTCGGCACGCTCTACCTGCTGGGCGGGCGGCGTAAATTCGGCAGGCAGGAATCCGAATGAAACACAAACTTCGCCGGCAGTTTACCGAAGAATACAGAGAACAACAAAATAGCATGAAACGCATAGGACTCATATCCGACACCCACGGCACGTTCGACCAAACGCTCAAAACATTCCTCAAGGACGTGGACGAAATCTGGCACGCCGGGGACATCGGCTCTCCGGAGGTCGCCGACCAGATCGCGGCGTTCAAACCCCTGCGGGCCGTCTATGGCAATATCGACGGAGGTATCATGCGACGCACCTACCGTGAATTTCTCTCCTTCGAGTGCGAAGGGGTGAGCGTCCTGATGACCCACATCGGCGGCTATCCCCGCCACTACACCCCGCAGGCCGTAGCGCGGATCCAATCGCTGCGCCCGAAAATCTTCATCGCGGGGCACTCCCACATTCTCAAGGTCATCTACGACCCCGTTTACGACCTGCTTCACCTCAACCCCGGCGCTGCCGGCTGCTACGGTTTCCACAAGGTGCGCAGCGCCCTGCGCTTCACCATCGACGGCACCGACATCCGCGACATGGAAATCGGCGAATGGCCTCGTCCCGGCGCTTGATAAAGGGACGAAATCGTTCAATATGCAATATTTTTATTTAACATAATATTATCTGGGATTCCGTCGTTATAAGTCTGTAATTTTAACAGGACAAAACGTACATTTTCGACAAGCGAGGAGAGAGCGACCGCGTTCGCTTTTCCGAACACGGAAAACTAAAAAAGGAATCCAAGATGCAAGCTAAAATCTCAAAAACGCTCGAGGCCATCATCGCCCGTACGGCATTCGAAACCTCGAAACGCGCTATTACCCACTCACTCAAGGATTTTCTCACCCTTGAGATTCTGCGGGAAGAAGGGTCCTTAGCGCATCAGATACTCACCTCCCGCCTCAAGGACTGGGAGATTCACCAAATATGCCTTCGCATCGAAAGCGAGATTCGGTCGGTATCGGCACCCGATTCATCGAGGCAGAATCCCGAAGAATTTTTCCCTTTATACACCAGAGAATTACAACGATTGTTCGCCCCGATGCACCATGTTTCGACGGCACACGCACTGCTGCACATCGTGAGCGACCCGCACACGATCACTTCGCAGGTGCTGGCCATGTACCATTTCGATGCACAGGCGATAGCGACCGAACTGCAAAAGATGACCCTGGAGGCCGATCAAACGACGCCTCCGGATACCAATTTTCGGCCGACACCCGAACTACGGTTCATCGGCCTGCGCGAACCTGTCCGGGACACTCCTCCTGCGGAACCTGCCTTGTTGGACAAATTCGGCACCGACCTTACGTACGAAGCTCGCAGAGGCCGCATCGATCCCGTCGTAGGACGCGAGCGGGAGATGGAACGCATCGTGCAGATCCTCTCGCGCCGCAAGAAGAACAACCCGATCCTGATCGGCGAAGCCGGCGTGGGCAAGAGCGCCATCGTCGAAGGGCTGGCCCTGCGGATGGCAGCGGACGAAGTTCCCGCCACCATCCGCGGCAAACGGCTCTATTCGCTCGACGTATCGTCGCTCCTGGCCGGGACCAAATACAGAGGTGAGTTCGAAGAACGGATGCAGCGACTTCTCGAAGAATTGCGCAGGAAGCAGGACTCGATCCTCTTCATCGACGAAATACACACCATCGCGGGCGCAGGTTCGACCCAGGGAAGCCTCGACACGGCCAACATTCTCAAACCCGCCCTGGCGCGGGGCGAATTGCAGGTCATCGGAGCCACGACGCTGGACGAATATCGCGAAGATATCGAGAGCGATCCCGCGCTGGAACGCCGCTTTCAGAAAATCCTCGTCGAACCCGCTTCGGAAGAGGAAACCCTGCAAATCCTGCACAACATCGCACCCCATTACGAACGGCACCACGGAGTGCGCTACTCGGACGAAGCATTGCGGGCCTGCGTCGCCCTGACCGGGCGCTACATTACCGACCGCAACTTTCCGGACAAGGCGATCGACGTGCTGGACGAAGCCGGGGCACGTATTCACCTGCAGGACAAAGGCAAAACCGAAAAACCGTCCCGAAAAACCGCATCCCGCGAACCGGTCGGCGCCGCAGCAGGAGCCAAAACGCCCAAAAACCGCTCCCGCAAAACGGCGGCAGCGGACACGACGACTGTCGGTGGCGCCGTATGGACTCTTCCGTCCGATCCCGGCCCGCCCGAAATCCGGGCCGAGCATATCGAGCAGGTTATTACCTCCATGACGGGAATCCCAGCCGAACGGCTCTCGGGCAGCGAAAGCGAACGTCTGCGCGGCCTTGCGGACTATCTTTCGGCCCGCGTCATCGGCCAATGCGAAGCCGTCGAAAAGATTTCGCGGTCGATCCAACGCTCCCGGGCGGGACTCAAGGACGAAGGGCGTCCGATCGGCGTCTTCATGTTCGTCGGACCGACGGGCGTGGGCAAAACCCTGCTGGCGAAAGAGCTCTCCAAATGGCTCTTCGACGAGAACAAGGGACTCATCCGTATCGACATGAGCGAATACAGCGAAAAACACAACGTCGCACGGTTGATCGGCTCCCCGCCGGGATATGTCGGCTACGGCGAAGGCGGACAGCTCACCGAAGCGGTACGCCGCCATCCCTATTCGGTCGTCCTGTTCGACGAAATCGAGAAAGCCCACCCCGAAGTCTTCAACACCCTGTTGCAGATCTTCGACGAGGGACACCTCACCGACGGTTCGGGGCGCAAGGTCGATTTCCGAAATACGGTAATCATTCTCACCTCCAACGTCGGATCGCGGGCCGCGGCAATACGCTCCACGCAGGTCGGGTACAGCACCTGTTCGAAATCGGACACCCAGCAGAAAGCCCCGCAGTCGGAATACCGCCGGGCGCTGGAAGAAACCTTCGCACCGGAGTTCCTGAACCGCATCGACGACATCGTCATCTTCCGCACGCTCGACCTCTCGGACGTGGAGCGGATCATCGACCTGGAACTCAAGGAGCTGCTCTCCCGTACCGACCGACTCGGCTACAAGGTCGAAATCACCGACGAGGCGAAGCGGACCCTTGCCGCCATCGGCTACCAGCGCAAATACGGCGTCCGCGCCCTACGCCGCACGCTGCTCGAACGCATCGAGGAACCTCTCTCGGGACTGATTATCGACGGCAAACTGCACAGCGGGGAGCGGGTGATCGTGGAACCCGACGGCGAAAAGGAGGTGATTCTCCGGGTCGCCTAACATAAATCCGCACCAGTGGCGGACGGTTTTCGAATCCCGGCCGAAGCAAATATCGGCCGGGATTTTCACGCCTCACCCACTCCTTCGACGAAGCGGTTTTCCAGAACCGACAACAACCCCGGCCCGACATAACGGAATAACCCCAAACAGACCTCCCGGCAGCAAGGCATTTGCATCGAAATCGGAAACAAACCCCATATATGTCCGTCCCGCATGCTTTCAATATCTGCCTGCAAAATCGGCCCCGACACCCGGTCGAAAGGTCCATACATCAGCCCCCGTCCCCCTTTCGAAACGGATGCGAAAGAGGGATAACCGATTATTTTCGTACCTTTGTCGTCTGATTCAAGAAATATGTACCGTTTTTCAACCTACAAACAACAATACAAAGCCAATCTGAAACTGGCCCTGCCCGTCGTGATGACCCAGTTGGGGCAGATCCTCGTACAGGTCGCCGACAACGTCATGGTCGGCCGTTACGGAGGCGACGACCCCACGCCGCTGGCCGCCACTTCGTTCGGCGGCTCGGTCTTCTTCATCCTCTTCATCGCCGGCGTCGGCATCGCATTGGGCCTCACGCCGCTGATCGGCGAACTCTACGCCCAGGGCGACCGACACAAATCGTCGCAATACCTGCAAAACGGCGTGATGTTCTACACATTGCTGGGATTCCTGGTCTGCGGCCTCCAACTGGCCGTCATCCCTTTGATGTACCACATGGGACAGCCCGTCGAAGTGGTCGATATGGCCATACCGTATTACAAGTTGCTGGCTTACAGCATGCCGTTCATCATGCTTTTCTTTACCTTCAAGCAGTTCCTCGAAGGCGTCGGAAACACCCGGGTCGAAATGGTCGTGGTGATTCTCTGCAACCTGATGAACGTCGGCTTGAACTGGATTTTCATCTACGGCCACCTCGGATTCGAAGAACTGGGTGCCACGGGTGCGGGGCTCGGCACCCTCGGATCGCGCATCGCCATGCCGATCATGATTATCGGCTATTTCTACAAAAAACAGAAATACCGCGCCTATCTTCAGGGATTCTCGCCCCGCAACTATTCGGTCAAAACGATCCGCACATTGCTGCGTATGGGCCTTCCAATCTCCCTGCAGATGTTTCTCGAAGCCTCGGCCTTCGTCGGCACCAGTATCATGATGGGCTGGCTGAGCAAGACGGCCATCAGCGCCAACCAGATCGCCATGACCCTGGGCAACTGCGCCTTCATGATCGTAACTTCGATCGGTGCCGCCACGACCATCCGCATCTCCCACTGCTACGGCGCCCGCAGCTTGAAGGAGCTGACTCTGGCGGCAAAGGCCTCCTACCACCTGGTCATCGCCTGGAACCTCTTCGCCGCCATCACGTTCATCTCGCTCTGCAACGTCATTCCGACTTTCTTCACCACCAACGCCGAAGTGATCGACCTGGCCTCGAAGCTGATCCTGCTGATCGCCGTTTACCAGTTGGCGGACGGCATCCAAAACGTTTCGGTCGGCATCCTGCGGGGTATTCAGGACGTGAAGATCATCATGCCGATCGCCTTCCTCTCGTACATCGTATTCAACCTGCCGGTGGGTTACCTGCTGGGCTTTACATTGGGAATGGGGGCACAGGGGCTGATCCTGGGCTTCACCGTCGGTCTTACGACGGCCGCCGTACTGCTGATCGTCCGCTACCGCCGCGACATCCGGCGCTGGAAGGCCGGCATCCGATAATCCGGGATCTCCGCTTCCCGGCAGCGACGCACGTCCGCCCGACGGGAATATGCCGGAGTCTCAGCCGAATAAATTTGGCATTGCTCCCGGATTTCACTATCTTTACCGAAATTTATGACTCCAATGGATAACACCAAACCATATACGAAAGCGCCCAAGCCAGAAATCGGTCGCGGCTGCACGTTCTACTACGCCCCCGAAGGGGTCGCAGCCAAGCCCTGCGAGGGGTGCTACAAACTGCACGAAACAGCCTGGCTGGAGCAATACCCGCCACACACGCCGACCGATATTTTCGAAGTGCGCTTCAAGAACACCCGGCGCTCCTACTATCAGAACGTCAATAATCTGCCGCTGGAACGGGGCGACATCGTCGCTGTGGAGGCTTCGCCGGGACACGACATCGGCATCGTTTCCCTGACGGGCGACATGGTAGCCCGCCAGATGCGCCGCGTGGGTTTTAACCCCTACAACGGCGAATTCAAGAAGATTTACCGCAAGGCCAAACCCTACGACATCGAACGCTGGCAGGAGGCCATCGCTCTGGAGCACGAAACGATGATCGCCGCACGCCAGATCGCCGCCGAAATGGGACTCAATATGAAGATCGGCGACGTGGAGTACCAGGGCGACAAGATCAAGGCGATCTTCTACTACATCGCCGACGAGCGCGTGGACTTCCGCGAGCTGATCAAGGTCTTCGCCGAGCGGTTTCACATCCGCATCGAAATGAAACAGATCGGCGCCCGGCAGGAAGCGGGACGCATCGGCGGCATCGGAGCCTGCGGCCGCGAGCTGTGTTGCGCATCGTGGATCTCGAACTTCTCGAGCGTGACGACCAACTCGGCCCGTATGCAGGAGATCTCCCTCAACCCCCAGAAACTGGCCGGACAGTGCTCGAAACTCAAGTGCTGCCTCGCCTACGAATACGATACCTACGTGGACGCCCGCAAGGAGTTTCCCCGTCTGCGGGAACCGCTCCAGGCTCTCGACGGCGAATATTACCTGGTCAAAACCGACATCCTGGCCGGTACCATGTCCTTCAGCAGCAGCAAGGATACGATGACCAACGTGGTGACGCTTCCCGTCGCCCGCGTCAAGGAGATCATCGCGCTGAACCGTGCCGGCAAGAAGGTCGATCAGCTGTCGGCGGAGCAACCACAACGGGAGAAGTTCGAAGAACCGACCTACCGCTCGGAGGAAGGCAGCATCACACGCTTCGACGGCAACGGCTCCAAACGCAAGGGCCGCAACCGGCGTCGCGGCGATCGGGCAGAAGAACGCGAAAACCGGAACAACAACGGTGCCCGCAACGAAAGCGCCGCAGAAGCGTCCGCCGTTTCGGAATCCCGCAAGGACGAAAAACAGGAAAATGCAGCCAACCGGAGTGAACGCCGCGAAAAACGCGACCGCCGTGAACGGAATAATCGAAACGGACAAGGCGAAGGCCGCGAATCGCGCGGAGAACGGAATAACGGTCAGGGCGAACCGCACAACCCACGCAACAGCGACCGGAACGGGCCGCGAAACGGACAAAGCACCCAGAAAAACGAACAGCGCACCGAACGCGGGAACACCTCCGGCGAACAGAACGGTGAACGCGGCAACGGTCAGGGCTCTCGCAGCGAACAGCGCGGGGAACGTCGTTCGGAGCGTTCTCGTTCCGAAAACCGTCCGGGACAAAACGGCTCCGAAACCGATCCGACTCCGACACACTCCCAATCTCCGGGCGAAGAGGGACAGAACGGTGCCCGCCGCCGTCCTCGGGGACGCGGAGGACGCAACCGTCGTGAAGGCAACCGTCGGGAAGGCGGAAACGGAGAGACAGCACAACCCGAACCGCCGAAAAAAGAGCAATAACGACTCGTAATGTACCTGCGGAGTATCATAGCGATCGCCGGAATGCTCGTTACGAGCTGCCTTTCGCCGCATCAGACGGTCGTAACCGATACCGGGGGCGGCACGTGGAGCGAAAGTGCCGAAATCGAAATTCCGAACGCGGATACCGTGACCCCGCGCGACCTATACATCGTCGTGCGTTACAACGACTCCTTTCGGGACGACACGCTGCGGCTGACGATACGGACCATTTCGCCCGACTCCCTGGTTTTCGAGGAATCCTACACGCTGGGCCTTCCTCCCCGCAGGCACCCGGCAGCCCTCGCGGAGGAAGCGTCGGTTCCCTATCGTCGGCACGTAATTTTTCCCGACAGCGGCATTTACAGGATGGCTTTCACCCCGGCGATGCCGGTCCGGGGCGTGGAAGCCATCGGCATCAACCAGCAAAAAAGCGAATAAAAACAGATGGGCAAAGACAAACTCAGACGCTTTGCGGAGAACCTCACGTTCGAATGTTTCGTACAACCCGCCTTCGAGGAGGCCTTCCGCCGCGACCATCCGCTCAAAGGACATTGGCACAGCGACTTTTTCCATAACGACCGTCCGATCGTACTCGAACTGGGCTGCGGCAAGGGCGAATACACCGTCGCACTCGCGGAGCGCGACCCCAACCGCAACTTCATCGGTATCGACATCAAGGGTGCCCGCATGTGGCGCGGAGCCAAAACCGCCACGGAACGGCAAATGCGCAACGTCGGTTTTCTGCGTACCCGCATCGAAATGATCGCCTCCTTCTTCGCCGAAGGAGAGGTCGATGAGATCTGGATCACCTTCCCCGATCCGCAGCTCAAATCGCGCCGGGCCAAGAAACGGCTCACCTCACCCCTCTTCCTGGGCCAGTACGCACAGATGCAGGTTCCCGGCGGACGAATCAACCTCAAGACCGACTCGCAACACCTCTACGCCTACACGCAAGCCGTGATCGAACGGTTCGGTCTGCCCTGCGACGTGGCCAACAACGACATCTACGGCTCGGGGTTCGCGGACGAAATACTCTCGGTCAAGACCGCCTACGAACAGATGTTCCTCGAACGGAAGCTGCCGATCACCTACACCCGCTTCTCGCTGGGTGAACGACGCGATTTCCCGCCGTTCGACTGGGAAGGCGACGACACGGACGAGAAGGACAACGAAGAAGCACGGAAAAACCGAAACGCAATGCCATAAATTACAGCGCAGGGTGTCGATCACAACACCCCGCGCTTTTTCTCTCCGGTCCTGCGGACTTCCCGTACATCCGAATCAATCGGGCACATTCGCAATCCGTCCGCTATCCGGCAATACCAGCCATTTCAACATACGGGCCAGCTCCGTGTTGTCCAGTACGCCGTTAATCCGTTCGGAGCCTGTCCCGTACAGATAGACGGGCACCATCGCCGCCGTATGTCCGCCGGTGCTGAAACGGTACTCGATCCCGGCCTCCTCGTGCTCGAAATCGACATCGGCCGAAGGAATCGAAAGACCGCCCGTTTCGTGATCGGCCGTAACGACCACGAGCGTCCCAGGATGCCGGTCGGCGAAATCCATCGCAGCGGCAACCGCCCGGTCGAAATCACGCATCTCCGCCAGGACGCCTTCGGCATCGTTATCGTGTGCCCGCAGATCGATCTGGGATCCTTCGACCATCAGAATAAAGCCCCGGTCGCGCTCGCCGGCTTCTCGCGACAGAATCTCCAGCGCCTTGCGGGTCGCCCGCTCCAGATAATCGCCCCGACCCTCCGACATTTTCGGCAGGTGACCGTCGGCAAAGAATCCCATCACAGGTCCCCGGCTCAAGGTATCGAGCTGTGAGGGATCGGTCAGCACCCGGAAACCGCGATCCCGAAGGCGCTCGATGCCCGGTACACCGTCCTCCCGCTCCGACGCTTCGGCATACTTCAATCCGCCGCCGAAGGCCACCGTCAAGTCGCTTCCGGCCAGTTGATCGGAAATTCGCTGATACTGTCGCCGATAAGGTACATGGGCATAGAAAGCGCCGGGCGTAGCGTGTTGCAGAGTACTGGTAACGACGACTCCGGTCGGCATCCCGGCTCGGATCGCATCCGCCATAATCGACTCCGCAGCCGTCGAATCGGGCAGCACACCGAGCATACCGTTGCCGGTCTTATGTCTCGTCGCCAGCGCCGTACCGGCCGCTGCGGAGTCCGTCACCCGGTTGTTGGCTGAATAAGTAGTAATCAATGCGATGTTCTGCGCCCGGTCGAAAGCGGTCGTACCGTATCCCTCCTCGAGCATCAACATCGACACGTGACTCAATCCCATACCGTCCCCGATCAGATAGATCAGGTTCCGAACCGGCAACGTGTCGGCTGCGGGAACGATTTGCGACGGTCGAAGGTTCAGTTTACGGGCGACCTCCCCGCCTCCTATCCCGACGGCATAGGCCGCCGACAACAGGACGAGCATGGTAATTACAATTTTTTTCATAACAAATAATATATATTCTTTTGATGCCACTTTTCAAATTTACGCATTTCCGACACGCCGTTTCGAACTTTCTTTGTATTTTAGCAAAAATTTAACCTGATTATATAGCTCGATTACCGACCTGCTCCGGCTCGAAACCGACCGACATGCTTCGACGAAAAGTCGAAACTCTTCCCGGGAAGAAGGTCAGAACGAAACGACACCCCGCAGGATCGAGGGCTGCCTGCCGAGATCAACAAAAAACGGTCGTGGTACTCGAAATATATAACAGCCTAATTCAATACCAGCCATGGATGTTAAAATCGCTTCGGACTGGAAAGAGATTCTTTCCGAAGAGTTCGAAAAACCCTATTTCCGAGAACTCACCGACTTCGTACGGCAAGAATACGCTTCCCGCCGGATATTCCCCAGAGGAAGCAACATTTTTCGTGCCTTCGACAAATGCCCGTTCGACAAACTCAAAGTGGTAATCATCGGACAGGACCCCTATCACGGCGAAGGACAGGCCAACGGACTCTGTTTCTCCGTGGCGGACGGCGTGCCGTTCCCACCCTCGCTGCAGAACATCTTCCAGGAAGTAGCCGACGACACCGGCTCGCCGATTCCCACGAGCGGCAACCTCGACCGCTGGGCCGAACAGGGCGTGCTGCTACTCAATGCCGTGCTGACGGTCCGGGCGCACGAAGCGGCCTCCCACGCAGGACACGGCTGGGAAACTTTCACCGATGCGGTCGTGCGGGCCATCGCACAGCGCAAGCAAGGCATCGTTTACATGCTGTGGGGAAGTTACGCCCAGCGCAAAGGCGCCATCGCCGATCCCCAGCGCAACTGCATCCTCAAAGCCGTCCATCCCTCCCCGCTGTCGGCCTACCGGGGATTTTTCGGCAGCAAACACTTTTCCCGGGCCAACGAATATCTGCAAAGCATCGGAAAGGCACCGATTTTGTGGTAAGCATAATAACTTCTAAAACCTGATTATACGCGTTAGAGTACCTCTCTGAAAGCACAGCGACCCAAGCCCTCTCCGAGAAGAGGATTTAGAAAGGGCTGCATTGCAAATGCGGGCACAGGCCGCGAATAGCGCCCCTCGAATTCAATGCTGCGACCGTCGGATAAGGATACATTGCAAAATATAATCGCCACCATAAAAATATGCTGCAACCACTTAAGATTACTCTCGTCATCTGTTACACGGTCCTGGCACTATCCGTAGCGGGGGTCCTGCTATCGGGCATATTGGGACGGCTCGAATGGCTGGCTCTTTGCGCCGTCTGTGCTCTCGCGTTGCTGTCCATCACCCTGGTCTTGGGTAAAAACCTGCGCATCCAGCGTATGATGACCGAAGACGAATATTCCGACGACAGGTAATCGCCCCGCACCGACTGTCACCGGCGACAATTGCAAAACAAAGTTCGGAAATGGAATAAAAAAGCCGGAACTTCATAAAGTTCCGGCTTTATCATAAACGGGGTTCTCTATCCCAGATAAGATTTCAGCAACTTGCTGCGGGAGGAGTGACGCAGACGACGGATCGCCTTCTCCTTGATCTGGCGTACACGTTCGCGCGTCAGGTCGAATTTTTCGCCGATCTCTTCGAGCGTCATTTCCGAACAGCCGATGCCGAAGAAATATTTGATGATATCCCGCTCGCGCTCGGTCAGCGTTTCCAAGGCACGATCCACCTCGGTCGAGAGCGACTCGTTAATCAACCCTCTGTCGGCATTGGGCGAATCGGGGTTCACCAACACATCGAGCAGGCTGTTGTCCTCGCCGTCGGCAAAAGGCGCATCCACCGAAACATGGCGGCCGGCGACACGCAGCGTATCGGTCACCTTCTCCTTGGGAAGCTCCAACTCGTTCGCCAACTCCTCGGGCGAAGGGGTGCGCTCGTGCTCCTGCTCGAAACGGGCGAAAGCCTTGTTGATCTTATTGAGCGAGCCTACCTGATTGAGCGGCAGGCGCACGATACGCGACTGCTCGGCCAGAGCTTGCAGGATCGACTGACGAATCCACCACACGGCATACGAAATGAACTTGAAACCCCGGGTTTCGTCGAACTTCTCCGCAGCCTTGATAAGACCGAGGTTTCCCTCGTTAATCAAGTCGGGCAGACTGAGGCCTTGATTCTGATACTGCTTGGCCACCGACACGACGAAACGCAGATTGGCTTTGGTGAGCTTCTCCAATGCCTCCTGGTCACCCTTCTTGATTCGCTGGGCAAGTTCCACCTCCTCCTCAACCGTAATGAGCTCCTCCTTGCCGATTTCCTGCAAGTACTTGTCCAAAGACGCGCTCTCACGGTTGGTGATGGACTTCGTAATTTTTAACTGACGCATATTTAATTTTATAAGAATGTTCTTAAACTACGGCAATAAAAAACGGTAAAACATACCCGGCTTTCCTGGCGCTTCCCTATTCGACAAGCACATAGCTCGCCGAACGTCCGTCGGGATATACTCCGTCGATGCTGCGAACCTTATCGGTCATCCGCTGCATATCGGAGAGCGAACGCACGGACTTGTCGTTGATGTGGGTAATCACGAATCCCGGTCTTACCCGTGCCTTCGACAGAATACCGTTCGCCTTGATTGCCAGCACTTCCACACCGCCTCTGATCTCCAGTCGGCGACACAGACGCTCATCGGCCGTGGCGAACTTTCCGCCCAAAACTTCCATCACATCGACGTCGTCCCGCGTGAGGAGTTCCGTCTTACCTGCTTTATTACGCAAGGTCACCTCGATTTGTTTCATCGAACCCGACCTTTTTATCATTAATTTTACCTTGTCGGTGGGACGATGCTTGCCGATCTGCTCCTGCAGCGTCGCAGCCTCGTTCAACTCCACGCCATCGACCGAAAGAATCACATCTCCCTTGCGGATACCGGCCTGCGAGGCAGCGCCCCCTTCGGACACACTGGCGACATAAACGCCACCCAACTCCTCGATACCCGTTTCCTCGCCCATCTGATCGATGAAATTCTGATCTATGGGGCGGAATGCCAGACCCAACAGAGCCCGCTGCACGACGCCGTACTCCTTGAGATCCACGACCACCTTGCGGACGATCGTTTCGGGGACCGCGAACGAATAACCGACATAGCTGCCCGTCATCGTCTTGATTACGGTATTGATACCGACCAGTTCGCCGCGTGTATTGACCAACGCACCGCCCGAATTACCGGGATTGACGGCCGCATCCGTCTGGATAAACGACTCGATGCGGAATTCGCTCGGAATGACATCCAACTGACGCGCTTTGGCACTCACGATACCGGCCGTAATGGTCGATTGCAGGTTATAGGGCGATCCGATGGCCAGCACCCATTCGCCCAACCGGAGCGAATCCGAACTGCCGAAAGGCAACGTAGGCAGGTCCTCGGCCTCGATCTTCACCAGCGCCACATCCGTCGTGGGGTCGGTACCGATCACCTTGGCGTCGAACGTGCGGCCGTCGCTCAGCTTCACGCGAAGGCGCGTAGCCTCGTCCACCACATGGTTGTTGGTCACGATGTAACCGTCTGCGGAAATAATCACGCCGGATCCTCCGCCCCGACGCTCCTGTGTCGAAGGGCCGCGCCGGCCCTGCTGGGGAATACCGAAAAATTCGAAAAACGGATCGTACTGCCGCTCGGGAACTTCGATCTCCTGAACCACCTCGATATTCACGACGGCCTTGACAGCATTCTCGGCAGCATACGTAAGATCCGGATACTGCTCGGCCTGATACGAAGTGAAATGGGTTCCCGCCTGAGAAAAGGGGTCGTCAGACACTGCCCCGCTCTGCGGCGTAACAACATGCGTGCCGTTCTTTTCGGCCGGCGATAAAATACTCCAGGCGACGACACCGCCGGATGCGGCGCCTGCGGCAATCATACCTAATAACAACAATGCCTTTTTCATAATCCAATATCGAAATAATTTAACTGGTTTTATTACGGAGGCAATTTTATCTCATGGGCTGTTTCTGTTTGAGCGTTTCTATTTAGTTACAGAACGCCCAGAAAAGACGATTATTGTGTTTCCAGCTTTTAGACGTGTCGCGAAGCGAAAACTCCGCCGTCGGCACACAGAATAATTCACCCGGGCCCAAATCCTGAATCTGCCGACCTTGAACGTAACCCGATAGATACCAAGGCCCTATAAGACGGCACCTATTTTTCGCAAATAATATGGGGAATAAGTTTTTATTCCCCGTTTTTTATATTTACCTTTGCAGTCCTCGCCGATCGGCGGGGAATGTGGAAAGATTTGACTGATTGCAAACCACAATAAAAAATAGCTAAAACAGCTTTTTTATTCCAGCAGCCAATTTTTCCCCATTTTATACGTTTAACTTCCAAAAAAAATGTAAAATGGGATTTTTATTTACGTCGGAGTCCGTGTCCGAAGGACACCCCGACAAAGTTTCGGATCAGATTTCCGATGCCATTCTCGACGAATTCCTTCGTCACGACCCCAACTCCAAAGTAGCCTGCGAAACGCTCTGTACCACCGGTCTGGTTGTCGTCGCGGGCGAAGTGCGTTCGAGCGCCTACGTCGATATCCAGCACGTAACACGCCGCGTAATCAACCGTATCGGTTATACCAAAAGCGAATATCAGTTCGACGGTAATTCCTGCGGCGTACTCTCCGCGATCCACGAACAGTCTCCGGACATTAACCAGGGTGTCGTGCGCGAGGCCGAAGAAGAACAAGGCGCGGGCGATCAGGGCATCATGTTCGGCTATGCGTGCAACGAAACGCGCGAATACATGCCTGCGACGCTCATCCTCTCGCACGTCATTCTCAAGGAACTGGCCGTCATCCGCCGCGAAGGGCAGGTGATGACCTACCTGCGTCCCGACGCCAAGTCGCAGGTAACGATCGAATACGACGAACAGACGCACCGTCCGCTGCGCGTACATACCATCGTGGTTTCGACCCAGCACGACGATTTCATCCCCACGAGCAAGGGCGTCACCGAGAAGATGGCCGAAAAACGCATGCAGGAGAAGATCCGCGAGGACGTGCGCACGATCCTCATTCCACGCGTCAAGGCCCGTCTGGAACGCGCCAAGGATAAGTTGGCGCGACTGATCGGCGACGACTATATCCTGCACGTGAATCCCACGGGCAAGTTCGTCATCGGCGGCCCGCACGGAGATACGGGACTCACGGGCCGCAAGATCATCGTCGATAGCTACGGCGGACGCGGTGCCCACGGCGGCGGCGCCTTCTCGGGCAAGGACTCCTCGAAGGTGGACCGTTCGGCAGCTTACGCAGCCCGCTACATCGCCAAGAACATGGTGGCGGCCGGGATCGCGGACGAAATTCTCGTGGAGTTGAGCTATGCCATCGGGATCGCCGAACCGATCTCCGTCTTCGTCGATACGCACGGTGCGGTATGCAGCCGCAATCCGAAGCTCGCGGACATGACCGACGGGGAGATCGCCCGCCGTATCGCCAAGCTCTTCGACCTGCGTCCGGCGGCTATCGTGAAGAAATTCGGCCTCAAAAACCCGATCTTCGAAGCGACGGCATCCTACGGACATTTCGGCAACCGCCCCTACACCCGCAAGGAGAAAGTGTGGGAGGACGGCCGCGAGGTGGAACGCGAGATCGAATTCTTCGGCTGGGAAAAGCTCGATGCCGTCGATCTGATCAAGCAAGAGTTCGGACTATAACGCGACCGACCGCACAAGTAAAAAGTCCCCTTTTCGGGGACTTTTTGTTGTTAGCTCCCGATGGAATCGAACCACCGAATTCTTTCGGGCTTCTCAAACCGAAAAACAAACTTCGCGACGGTCGTTCCATGCAGGTCCCCGAACCGCCCGGCAATACACCGCGAGGGCCGTGAACTATTTGTTCACAGCCCTCGCAGCCTTTTAATATGATTCAATTAACCCAATAACATACGATCCCTGTTCCTCAACTCCGCCGTAATGTCCTTCATTTCGCCGTCCGTCACCCGGTAAAGCCGCTGGTTCGTCGAAGCGGAATCCAAGCCTCCCAAATGTGCGACATACGGTCCCAGCTTGATATAATCAAAACTGCGCGGGTCGATACCTGCGGCCAATTCAGAACGCCCCGAATACCAGCCTGTCTTCAGCCGGCCCTCGGTCGCAGCCCGCACACAGGCGCTCCAATGCGCGACATCGCCGGGCGCTGCATCGCCTCCCATAAAACAAACGCAGGTAATCGCATTTCCGTATCCCGACAACAAACTATTCAGCAAATTATCGTCCAGCGGCTCCCCGACCTCTTCCCACAGATGGGGACTGTGACACCCGGCGCACCGGTTCGGACACCCCGAAAGATTCAGAGCGAGGGTCACTTCGCCCGGAATCTCCTGGAACACCACATCAAAGCTGGCCAGGCGTAGCATAGTGACGACGCGCGGCCTCCTGCTGCCGAGCTTGAGAGAAGTTGCTGACACGCTTCATATAACCGATGATACGGGTCAGATAATCGAGATTCCTGCCGTTGCATTTCGGACACGCCTTGAGGTTGCGCTTGTCGATATGCCCGCAATCGTTGCAGACCGTATTCGGGATGTTGAACGTGAAATAGTTGCATCCCTCCTGCGAAGCCACGCGCAACAGGTGGCGGTACTGCTCCCGGCTCAAATGTTCCTGCAGGTTCATGTGCAGGGCCGAGCCGCCCGTGAGGTGCTCGATGTATTTGCGGCCGTGCAGTCGGAACTTGTCCACGATGTTGAGCGATTCGTCCTCGACGATGTAAAAATAGCTGTTGTAACAGTCGCGCCCCACCTTGTAGCCGTCGCGCTTGTCCCATTTGGCATGCTTCACTCCCACGTTCTCCGCCGGAATCATCTCGCAGTTGAACATCACCTCCTTCGAGCGGTACTTCTTGTTGTACTTTTCGATCATTCCGAGAATTTCCTGCGTAAAACGTTCGTAATCGGGATTGTCGTTGATCGGAATGCCGAGAAATTCGGCCGCTTCGACCAGTCCGTTCACACCGATAGTGAGGTACTGGCGCGACATATTGATATAGCCCGCATCGAACAGGGGCAGCATCCCCTTCGACTGCATGTATTTCAGGTTCTCGTTGTAGGCCAACTGCACCTTGTGCACCAGATCGACCACCTCCTCGAGGAAGAACTGATAGGGCATACCCTTACGTGCGGCGTACTGGATGCAACGGTTCAGGTTGATCGTCAGCACGCTCTTCGAGCCGGTCGATACGCCTCCGGCGCCGAGCGTGTAGCTGAACCCGTTGTCCGTAATTTCGTTGCGCAGGCGGCAGCAGCTCGAAAGCGAATCGGCATTGTCGCTCATGTAGGTAAAGAACGAATGTCCCTCGGCATACATTTCGGCCGTGAAATCGCCCCACTCCTTGTCCTTCACGTCACCGTTTTCCGTGAGTAAAGCCATCGTTTCGACCGGGAAGGTCAGCACGGTGCGGGTCCGTTCGCGGTTGAACCACTTCATGAAACGCTTTTGCAGCCAGCTGAGCGACTCCCAGTCGGGCTTGCTGCCGTCGGGGAAGAGGAAATTTCCGAACAGGCTCTCGAAATAGTAGCGGTCGTAGTAAGCCACGTTCCAGAACACGGCCTGGAAATTCCGCGCTCCGGTCGGCTGGTTGATCGAATAGACGATCTGTTCGAAACAATCGGTGATGACCTTGTCGATCGTGCGCCGTTTCTTCGAGAGATCGACCACCTCGTCCGCCCGTTTGAAATAGTCGGTGCCGTACTCCTGGCCGATAAAATAGTTCATATACATCAGAAATTCGGGTGTGGCGCAGGCGCCGCTGAGCATACTCGACACGATAAAAACCATATTCACGAAGCCGCCGCAGAATGACTTGAGGTTGGTCGGGGCTTTCGAATTGCCCCCGATCGAAATCGTTCCTCCGATGAGCCAGGGATACATCGTAATCGAAGCGCAATAGTTGGCCAGCGAAGTTTCGTCGTTTTTGTAGATGAAATGGTCGTTCAGCATTTCGATATACTTGTCCGCCAACTCCTTGCCGTACATCTCCTTGAGGCGGTCGGTGAGCATGCGGCGGTTCAGGCGGATGAAATTCGATTTGGGCAGCTCGCCGATGAGCGTAGCCATGTTCTTGTTCTCCACGTTGGCATTGGCGTCGAACTTGCTTCCTGTCGCGGCGTTCGAAGCATCGCAGTACTCCATGAGGAACTGCAACTTGTCGCGCACCTCCCGATCCTCGGTATGCCGCTGGCGATAAAGCATATAAGCCTTGGCTACCGTGTAGTAACGCTCGGCCATGAGCGCGACCTCCACCTGGTTCTGGATCTCCTCGACCGAGATGCCGTCGGTCACGCTGACCCGGCTCAGGATGTTGGTGATCACGTCCTGCGTAGCGAAACTCCCGACCGAAAGGAATGCCTTGGCGATCGCCCGCTGAATCTTCTCCATCGAAAACGCCTCCCGCGTTCCGTCCCTCTTGACAATGAATGTTTCCATAACGATTAAACTTCTCCTCAAATATTATATTATTATACTCATACTTTCAACGCTCGAATTCCCCACACCGATAACTCCACCGACGGAAATTCGGCCGATTCCGACCCGGCTCGACGGCAACAAATATCAGCCGCCGGGCTTTCTCCGCAGAAACACGACAAGCCGCACGTTCCGAGCCATACCGTACGCCTTCGTCGGTCATATCGGTTGTCGTCCGATCCGACGACTTTTTACCGACCCTTCGGAAAAACCGAAATACACCTCTTCTGAACGACGGATTCGCAGCGATCCGACCCGATACGACACAGGCAGGAATGGAATTTACAGAACCGGCAATAGATACGACGAAGCACCCGAAACCGTTCCGACGCTTTTCACCCGAAAGCAACGAATCTCGTCCCGGTACGGCAGGTCTTCTGACTTGTTCCGGACGGCACGCCTTCCCGGCCCGAACGGCCAGTGGCAGAGAGAATGTACCGCCCAAAAGAAACTTACAGCTACGGGGATAGTTCCTGACTTTCACAGGATTCCCTTTTAATCCCGGTGGATTCGCCCTCCACCTCGGGAACCGATACCGAAAACAAATATAGGGTTTAATCGCATTCGATGGTCCGCCCCTCCGGCATTTTATGGAAAAGTTATCAACAATAACAGGAAAAGGCCGCCCCGAGGCACTCTGTCCACGATCCGATTTGAAAGCTGCACCCGTTCTTCCCCGAACATCGCCGGACAAGTCTTCGGGAAACCCGACGGGTGCAAAAAACAGCGGAAAGACCCGTGAAAAAATCAACGGGAGAACGACGGAACAAACAGAAGACAGGCCCGGACGCCTATCGGCATCCGGGCCTGTCTTCTATCCGTTTTACAACCGGCTTATTTACTGATCAACTTCTTCACCTCTTCATATACCGTCTGGCCGTTGTAACCGAACTTCTCGTCGAGGACCTTGTAGGGTGCCGAATAACCGAAGTGATCCAGACCGTGAATCATACCGTTTTCACCTACCAGTCCCAGCAATGTCACGGGCAGACCCGACGTAAGGCCGTAACGCACCACACCCTGTGGCAGAACGGTCTGCTGATAGGATTTGGGCTGGTCGCGGAAAAGTCCTTCGCTCGGCACGCTCACGATACGGACCGCGATTCCCTCCTTCGAAAGCAACTCGGCACCTTCGACCAGCGTAGCGACTTCGGAACCCGAAGCGAGCATCACCACAGCCGGTTTGGCGGCATCGACTACGATATAGGCGCCTTTCGAAAGCTGGGCAGCCTCCTCACGGCGGCTGTGATTGAGTGCGGGCAGATTCTTAATATTTTGCCGCGACAGGATCAGCGCGACGGGACGATGCTCCTCGATCGCCAATTTCCAGGCTGTGACGGTTTCCTCGCCGTCGGCCGGACGCAGCACCAACATAGAACGCTCCCCCCGGTGATTCTTCAAATGTTCCATCAGACGGATCTGAGCCTCGTGCTCGACGGGCTGGTGCGTCGGACCGTCCTCGCCCACACGGAACGAGTCGTGCGTCCAGATATAGATTACATGCAGGTGCATCAGGGCAGCCAGACGCACGGCGGGTTTCATATAGTCCGAGAAGACGAAGAACGTACCGCACGCCGGAATCACGCCCCCATGCAGCGCCATACCGTTGGCAATGCAGGCCATCGTCAGCTCCGAAACGCCTGCCTGGAAAAACTTGCCCGAGAAATCACCCTTCGAGAAGGCTTTGGTTTTCTTGAGGTAGCCGTCCGTCTTGTCCGAATTGCAGAGGTCGGCCGAGGCGACGATCATATTTTCGATCCGCTCCGCATAGAAGGAGAGCACTGAAGCCGAGGCGGCGCGGGTCGCACCGTCGGGTTTGATCTCGAGTCCCTTGTAGTCCATCTCCGGCACCTTGCCCGAGAGGAAAAGATCGAGTTTGCGGGAGAGCTCCTTGTGCTCGGAACGCCACGTCTTCTCCCTCTCGCGCTGCGTGCGCACCCATTCACGAAGCTCTTCGCGGCGGGCGTCGAACACCTTGCCGCTCTCGGAGAAGATCTTGAACGGATCCTCCGCATCGCCGCCCAGGTTGCGGACGGTAGCGGCGAAATCGGCTCCGGCAGCCGTCAGCGGCTGACCGTGCGTCGAAACCTTGTCCTCGAAGCTCGATCCGTCGGCCGCAACCGCACCCTTGCCCATGACCGTACGGCCGATGATAAGCATCGGACGCTCCTTTTCGGCATTGGCAGCCGTAAGAGCTTCGCGGATCTGCTCTACGTCATGGCCGTCGATGGTGATGACGTTCCAGCCCCACGCCTCGTATTTCATCGCTACGTTCTCGGTATCCACCTCATCGACCTTGGTCGAAAGCTGAACGTTGTTCGAATCGTAGTACATGATCAGATTGTTCATCCCCAGGTGGCCGGCGATGCGGCCCACGCCCTGCGACACCTCCTCCTCGATACCGCCGTCGGAGATGTAGGCATAGATCTTGTGGGACTGCCACTCCCCGAAACGAGCCGCAAGGAACCGCTCGGCGATCGCGGCGCCCAGCGCCATGGCATGCCCCTGGCCCAGAGGACCCGACGTATTCTCCACACCGTGCAGCACGTCCACTTCCGGATGGCCCGGCGTGACGCTGCCCCACTGCCGCAGATTACGCAAATCCTCCACCGAATAAGTTCCGGCCAGTGCGAGAGTCGAGTAGAGCATCGGCGACATGTGTCCCGGATCGAGGAAGAAACGGTCCCGGAAGGGATAATCCATCTGGTCCGGATCGTAGCGGAGAAATTCGGTGTAAAGTACAGCCATGAAGTCCGCGCCGCCCATTGCGCCGCCGGGATGTCCCGATTTGGCTTTCTCGACCATCGCCGCAGACAGGATGCGGATGTTGTCTGCAACGCGCGTGAGTTCGGATTTAGTAATCATAAGTGATTGTATGCTTTTATTATGTTTGAATTTCTCGCTTCGCTGCTACATACGGCGTAACCCGGATAAACCTGCACCACCCCGATGCAACGGACTTGCGTATCCTGTTCAGGATAAATTGCGGAATCCTTTCACCCGGCCCGCGCCCGCGTCAGATCCGCCCGGTTCCGTTCCTGCGGAAAACCAGGCAGACAAGACCGCATTGAAAACCGGAAATCCCGCCCGCTCGATGTTCCATTCCGACAGCCTCCCGCTCCGGCATGTTGCAAGCGGCCCGGCGTTCGTGGTACAAATTTAATATAAATCCGGCTTATCCGACCTGCTTGAGCGCCAAAAATTTCTTCTTTTCGAACTTTTCCCGGGCATAAGGCAAGGTCACTTCGAAGCGGCGCTCTCCCGAAGAGGGGATATCGAACATCGTGTCCATCATGATCGCTTCGCAGATCGAACGCAATCCCCGGGCACCGAGCCGGTACTCGATGGCTTTATCGACGATATAGTCCAACACCTCGTCGTCGAACACGAGCTTCACGCCGTCCATCTCGAACAGCTTTTCATACTGCTTGATGATGGCATTTTTGGGCTGCGTGAGGATCGAACGCAGGGCCTCGCGGCCGAGCGGCTCCATATAGGTCAGCACCGGCAGGCGGCCCACCAGTTCGGGAATCAGACCGAACGACCTGAGGTCCTGCGGCATAAGGTATTGCATGAGGTTGTTGCGGTCCACGGAATCGGCATTCATCCGTCCGTAACCCATCGCCCGGGTGTTGAGCCGCTGGGCGATCTTCTTCTCGATGCCGTCGAACGCTCCGCCGCAGATGAACAGAATGTTGCGCGTATCGACCTGCACGAACTGCTGCTCGGGATGCTTGCGCCCGCCCTGGGGCGGAACATTGACCACCGTGCCTTCCAGAATCTTCAGCAAAGCCTGCTGCACTCCTTCACCTGATACGTCGCGCGTAAGCGACGGATTGTCGCTCTTGCGGGCGATCTTGTCGATTTCGTCGATGAAGACAATTCCCCGCTGGGCCAGCTCCACGTCGTAGGAAGCCACCTGCAACAGCCGCGAGAGAATACTCTCGACATCCTCGCCCACGTATCCCGCCTCGGTAAGTACCGTAGCGTCCACGATGGTGAAGGGCACGTTCAGCAATTTGGCGATCGTGCGGGCCATCAGCGTCTTGCCGGTACCCGTCGGGCCGACCAGCAGGATGTTCGACTTGTCGAGCTCCACTTCGCTCGCCTCGCCCGAAGCATGCAGCAGCCGCTTGTAGTGATTATATACGGCCACCGACATATAGCGTTTGGCATCGTCCTGCCCGATCACGTACTGATCCAAAAACTCCTTGATTTCATTGGGCTTGAGCAAATCCTCGAATTTCAACGAGGTATTCTTCTTCTCCTTGCGACGGGATGCGGCTTCGTCATGCAGCACATCGTTGTCGATGAGCATCTGGTATCCTTTCGCAATACATTTGCTGCAAATATTGCAACCCTTGGACGAACTCAACAGGATCGCACCATCGCGGCGTTTGGCCCCGCAGAACGAACACGCATCGCTCTCGTTGCCGTAAAGGTCTTCTCCGTAATTTTTAGCCATAGGTCTTTAGTTTTCCTTCGAATTTCGTTCCCGGTCCCGGTCGAACTTTCGGACGAGCCTCTGCCGGGATAAAGTCGAAAACAAACTCCCGCCATCATCTCTACCCGGCCGTCGATCGGCCTCGTTCCGACTTCGCACACCGGAAATATCGAACCGGGTTCTTCATTTATTCCGCTCGGCCTATCGAGCGCCCCGCTCTGCCTCCGCTGATCGGAAACGATACATTTTCTCTCCCGAAATCGACCGTCCCCTGCAGATTGAAACAGAAATATTATCCCCGCTTGGTCAGCACCTCGTCGATCAGCCCGTACTCCTTGGCCTCCCGAGCCGACAGCCAATAATCGCGGTCGGCATCCTTTTCGATCTTCTCGATCGGAGCGCCCGAATGGGCCGCAATGATCTCGTACAGCTCCTGCTTGGTCTTGCGGATCTCGCGGGCCGTGATCTCGATGTCCGACGCCTGCCCCTGAGCCCCGCCCAGCGGCTGATGGATCATCACCCGCGAATGGGGTAACGCCGAGCGCTTGCCTGCAGCACCGGCGGTCAGCAGCACGGCGCCCATCGAAGCGGCCAGTCCCGTACAGATGGTCGCCACATCGGGCTGCACCAGTTGCATCGTATCGTAAATTCCCAGACCGGCCGTCACCGATCCGCCCGGGGAGTTGATATAAATCTGGATGTCCTTTTCCGGGTCGGCCGACTCCAGGAACAGCAGCTGTGCCTGGATGATATTGGCCGCATCGTCGTAAATCGGAGCCCCCAAAAAGATGATGCGATCCATCATCAAACGCGAAAAGACGTCCATCGTCGCCACGTTCAACTGGCGCTCCTCGATGATCGTCGGCGACACGTAGGCCGCGTACTGCGAGCGGAAATCATGCAGTTTCAGACTATTGATACCGCAATGCCGGGTGGCGTATTTTTCAAATTCATTCATAACCGAACAGTTTGCAAGTTAATAAAAAACATCGGAAGCCGGTTCAAAAATTTTTCCGCGACTTGCCTCCGGTCCTACTCGATTTCCCGTACCCGGCCAACACACGATGCAGGCTCGAATCCGGCAAAAACGAGGGAAGAAGCAAAAAACAGAAGTATGACTACTAAACAGACTTTGAGGGAGTGATTGCAAAAATCAAACCCTCAAAGCTCTGATCGGATACCAATTTTCCGCTGTTTCTTAAATCTCCTTGGCCAGTTTTGCGAACTCTTCGGCAGAAACGGCCTTTTCGGTCACCTTGATCTTGGACTTCACGTCCTCGACCACCTTCATCTCATACAGCTTCTCGTAGATCTTCTGTCCCTGCTCGCGGTCCTCGAGAATCTTCTTGGCGTAATTGGCCAGCATATCTTCCGGAGCCGTCGGCAGTCCGTATTGAGCGAACTGGGCCTGTGCCAACGCCTTGGCCTCTGCAGTAGCCTCTTCGGGGGTTACCGTGAGGTTATCCTGCTTGATGAAATATTTCTGGAGGTAATTCCAGGTGAACAGTTTCACGAAAGCGTCGAAATCCTTCTCGATCTCCTCCTTGGAGAACTTGCCTTCGTTGATGACGTACAGCCAGCGCTTGAGGAACTCGACCGGCATGGTCAACCCGGCTTTCTTCAACAGGAAATCACGCAACTGCAACGTAAAGAGATAGTCGCTCTCGCGGCGCAGCTCCTTCGAAATCTCGGCATCGACGAACGCCTCGAACTCCTCGGCGGTTTTGACGTTGCCCGCAGGAAAAGCCATCTTGAAGAACTCCTCGTTCAGCTCCGGTTCCGCGAACTTGCGGATCTTGGTGATTTCGAGAGAAAATTCGGGTTTGATACCCTCCAATTCGTTCTCCTTGACCTGCAATACGGCGGCACGCTGCGCCGGAGTCTTGTAAAGTTCATTGACATTGACCTGCATCTTGAATCCGACCTTCTTGCCGATGAAGGGCTTGCGCTCCTCCTCGTTCATCGAAATCAGTCCGACGTAAGCGCCCTCGATCTTCATATCGCCGTTGTCGAGCGTCACCTCCAGCGCTTCGTCCGCCGTTACCTTGTCGGTATCCACCAGACGGCCGAAACGACGCAGGAAATTGCTGCGGTAATCGTCGTGCATCTTCTTATCGACCTTGATCGTGTAGTAGGTCATCTTATCTTTCGCCGACAGCTCGAGCTTCACCTCGGGAGCTTCGCCGATCTCGAAAATGAATTCGAATTCGGTCCCGTTCTCGAAATCGAAGTCGCCCTGCTCCTCCGAGGGGATCACGTCACCGACATAGTCGATCTTCTGCTCCTGCAGGTAGTTGAACGCCGCTTCCGAAGCCTGGCGGTAAGCCTGCTCCGCAAGCACGCCCTTGCCGTACATCTTCTTGATCACGCCCATCGGCACCATACCGGGGCGGAAGCCCGGAATATTGGCCTTGCGTTTGTACTCACGCAGGGATTTTTCGACCGCATCGCCGTAATCCTTCTCGCCTACGGTCACCTTGATGAGCGAGTTATTCTGCTCGCGCTGTTCTCTTACGATATTCATATTTCAGTTGTTTTATACGTTACAGTTCGGGTCGGCAAAAGTACAAAATAATTCATTAGCAAGCAACAAACACCCGATAAATATCTCCGCACCGATCCGTTTTTCTTTCAGGAAGGGCTTCGGGGAAGAGCACCCGGATCGACAGCCCCTCCGATCCGTAATTCGGGCGCCGAAATCGACGTCTTTTCCCGAAAAATAGCTATCTTTGTTGCCTATTATAATAAGGACATACCGGCTATAAACGGCCAACACCGCAGCCGGACAGAATATAAACGATACGAAATCCAATGACAAAAATCGTATGGATCGGACTGCTGGCGATGACGCTGGCCGCCTGCTCGGGACGCACGAAAACCCTCCGAACGGAAACCCCGGCCGCTACCCCCGCCGCGCCGCGCACCTACACCTACCGGGTCATCGAAAGCTATCCCCATTCGACCGACAGCTACACGCAGGGGCTCCTGTTCGCAGACGGAGTGATGTGGGAAGGTACGGGCGAATACGGACACTCCCGCCTGCAGCGCATCGACCTCGAAACAGGACGCACGGACGTAGTGGCTACGCTGCCCCGCAGCGAATTCGGCGAAGGCATCGCGCTGCTCGACGGCAAGATCTACCAACTGACCTGGGAAAACAACAAAGCCTACGTCTATGACGCGGCAACGGGCCGGCAGCTCCGCACTTTCGCCTATGCGGGCGAAGGATGGGGCCTCACGACCGACGGCGAGCGGCTCTACATGAGCGACGGCAGCGAATACCTGCGCATCCTCGATCCGGAAACCTTTCGGGTGCAACGCAGCGTGCCGGTCACCTTCCGGGGTGCCCCGGTACAACTGCTCAACGAACTGGAGTGGATCGACGGGAAGATCTGGGCCAATGTCTATGTCACCGACCAGATCGTCATCATCGACCCCGCCAGCGGCATCGTCGAAGGGGTCATCGACCTGCGCGGCCTGCTCCCGGACGAAGAGATCGCCCCGGATACCGACGTACTGAACGGCATCGCCTACGACGCGGCCTCGGAACGTATCTTCGTGACAGGCAAAAGATGGAGCAAACTCTTCGAAATCGAAATCATACCCCAATAAAATACCACACGACGTGACAAAAAACCGCGACATACGACACGAACTCGAACACCGCATCCTGCTGCTCGACGGCGGATTCGGCACGATGATACAGCAATACGGCCTGGACGAAGCCGACTACCGGGGCAAGGAGTTCGCCGCGAGCGAAAAACTTCTCAGAGGCTGCAACGACCTGCTGAACCTCACCCGTCCGGAAACAATCCGCGAAATCCACGAGAAATACCTCCAGGCCGGATCGGACGTAATTACGTCCAACACGTTCAACGCCAACTCCATTTCGCTGGCCGACTACGGACTGGCAGCGGAAGCGTACCGCATTAACCGGGTCGGCGCAGCCATCGCCCGCGAAGCGGCGGACGCCTTCACCGCCCGCAATCCGCAGAAGCCCCGCTTCGTGGGCGGCTCGATGGGCCCGACGAGCCATACGCTGTCGATGTCGGCGGACGTGGACAACCCCGGCGCCCGGGCTTTCACTTTCGAACAGCTCTCGCAGGCGTACTACGATCAGGCTCGGGGCCTGATGGACGGCGGCGCCGACCTGCTGATGCTCGAAACCGTCTTCGATGCGCTGAACGCCAAGGCAGCGATCTTCGCCATCGAAACCCTCTTCGCAGAACGCGGCATGCGACTGCCGGTCATCGTCTCCGGCACACTCACCTCGTCGGGCCGCACCCTGGCGGGACAAACCATCGAAGCCTTCTACACCTCCGTCGCACACGCCGAACCGCTGGCCGTGAGCCTCAACTGCTCGTTCGGCGCCAAGGCCCTGCTGCCCTACCTGGAGCGGCTGGCCGCTGTTTCGGAATTCCGCGTGGCGGTCTATCCCAATGCGGGTCTGCCGAACGTCATGGGCGGCTACGACGAGACGCCCGCGATGTTCGCCGCCGACGTAGAGGAATACATGCGGCGCGGCCTGGTCAATCTGGTGGGCGGCTGCTGCGGCACCACGCCCCTGCACATCTTCGAACTGGCGAAGATCGTGAACAACTACACGCCCCGCCCCCTGCCGCAGCGGCGGCACGTGACCTGCCTGAGCGGGCTGGAACAGCTTCGGATCGTTCCCGAAGCCAACTTCGTCAATGTCGGCGAGCGCACCAACGTCGCCGGCTCGGCCAAGTTCGCGCGGCTGATCCGCGAAAAAAATTACGAGGAAGCTCTCTCGGTGGCCCGCGCCCAAGTCGAAGCGGGCGCCAATATCGTCGATGTCTGCATGGACGACGGCCTGATCGACGGTCCCGAAGCCATGCGCGACTTCCTCAACCTGATGGGTTCGGAACCGGAAATCTCCGCAGTACCCGTCATGATCGACTCTTCGAAATGGGAGGTGCTCGAAACGGGGCTCCGGGTGGTGCAGGGCAAGAGCGTCGTCAATTCCATCTCCCTGAAGGAGGGCGAGCAAGAATTTCTGCACCGCGCCCGCCTCATCCGCCGTTACGGAGCCGCCGCCGTGGTGATGCTCTTCGACGAGCAGGGACAGGCAGACACCTATGCCCGCAAGATCGAGGTGGCGCAGCGGGCCTACAAGCTTCTCACCGACGACGGATTCCCCGCCGAAGACATCATCTTCGACCCCAACATCCTCGCGGTGGCCACCGGTATCGAAGCCCACGACGCCTACGCCCGGGACTTCATCGAAGCCGTCCGCTGGATCAAGCGAAACCTGCCCCACGCCAAGATTTCGGGCGGCGTGTCGAATCTATCGTTCGCCTTCCGGGGCAACAACGCCGTGCGCGAGGCCATGCATTCGGTGTTTCTCTACCACGCCATCCAAGCGGGTATGGACATGGCGATCGTCAATCCCCAGATGCTGCAAATCTACAGCGACATCGAACCGGGACTACTCGAACGGGTCGAGGATGTTATCCTCTGCCGCCGCGCAGACGCCGCCGAACGCCTCACGGAATACGCCTCGCAATTCACCAAAACCGCCGCGACGCAGACGCAGCATACCGACGCCTGGCGCTCGGAGCCGCTCGGCAAGCGCATCGAATACGCCATGCTCAAGGGCGTGGCCGACTACATCGAGCAGGACGCGCTCGAAGGCTACCGCACGCTGGGCTCGCCCCTGGCAGTGATCGACCGGCTGCTGATGCCGGCCATGGAAGTCGTAGGCAATCTGTTCGGGCAGGGCAAAATGTTCCTGCCGCAAGTGGTCAAGACCGCCCGCGTGATGAAAAAAGCCGTCGCCGTACTGACTCCCTACATCGAGCAAGGTTCCGAAGCGAACGCCAAGAGTGCCGGCAAGGTGCTGGTGGCTACCGTGAAAGGCGACGTACACGACATCGGCAAGAACATCGTGGCGGTAGTCATGGCCTGCAACGGCTACACGATCCGCGACCTGGGCGTGATGGTCGAGTGTCCCCGCATCATCGACGAAGCCGTCGCCTGGGGCGCCGACGCGATCTGCCTGAGCGGACTGATTACCCCTTCGCTCGAGGAGATGATCCACGTCTGCGAAGAGCTGGAACGCCGGGGGTTGCAAATTCCCGTACTGATCGGCGGTGCGACCACTTCGGACGTACACACCGCCGTAAAAATAGCTCCGACCTACTCGGGCCCGGTGATCCATGCCGACAACGCCAGCCGCAACAACAAAATCCTCGGCGAACTGCTCGGTCCCGGCCGGGAAGAGTATCTGGCTCGCGTGCGCGAGGAGCAACAGACCCTGCGCGACCAGTACCGCCGCCGCGAGGAGATCCGCACGATCCTACCCTTCGGTCAGGTGCGCAAGCTGCGCGTGCCGAAACCCGCGTCCGAAATCGCTGTTCCGGCCCATACGGGACGGCTGGTGTTTCCGGACATAAGTATCGCCGATGTGGAGCCGCTGATCGACTGGAACTTCTTCTTCCCGGCGTGGGGGCTCAAGGGCCGCGTACCGGAGATCTTCGAAAACCCCGAACACGGCGCCGAAGCCCGCAAGCTCTACGACGACGCGCAAAAGATGCTGGCCCGCATCCGCGAAGAAAAACTCCTCACCCTCCAGGGCGTAGCGGGCATCTTCGCAGCCGTCAGCCGGGGCGACGACATCGTGGTCACCGGCCCGAAAGACAAGAAATACATCCTGCCGATGCTGCGCAGCCAGGCCCCGGTCCGGGAAGCCCAGGCCCGCTGTCTGGCCGATTTCATCGCCGACGAAAAGGCAGGCAGAACCGACTATATCGGGGCCTTCGCCCTCACGGGCGGCATAGGGCTCAAGGAGCTGACCGAAAAGTTCCGCGCGGAGGGCGACGACTACAACGCCATCCTCTCGAAGCTGCTGGCCGACCGCCTGACCGAAGCCCTCTGCGAATGGGTGCATATCTTCATCCGCCGCCAGATGTGGGGTTACGAAACCGGTCCGGCGCTCACACCCGAACAGATCATCCGCAGCAAATACCGGGGTCGGCGCATGGCCTTCGGCTACCCGGCCTGTCCCGACCACTCGCTCAAACGCGAGGTCTTCGACCTGCTGGCCGCCGACAAGACGACCGCCATGCGTCTGAACGACAACTATATGATTACACCTGAGGAGGCGCTCTGCGGCCTGTTCTTCGCCGACGCCGAATATTTCTCCGTCGGACGAATCGACCGAGAGCAACTGGCCGACTACGCCGCACGCCGCAACATGGACATAGAAACGATCGAAAAACTGATACCCAATAACATCTGATGAATATTACGGATCTCATACAGGGCGCCGTCGCTTCGCGCACGACCCGTTTCGCCTTCGAGCTGCTCCCGCCCCTGAAGGGGGACGGCACGCGCAGCGTCTTCGGAGCCATCGACCCGCTGATGGATTTCAACCCGGCCTACATCAACGTCACCTTCCACCGCGAAGCCCTCAAAGAGGACATCCGCCCCGACGGAAGCCGCGAGTGGCACATCATGCGCCGCCGTCCGGGCACGGTCGGCATCTCGGCCGCGATCCGGCGCAAGTACGACGTGGAGGTGGTTCCCCACCTGATCTGCGGGGGCTGGTCGAAATACGACATCGAGGATTCGCTGATCGACATGGATTTCCTGGGGCTGCACAACGTGCTGGCATTGCGGGGCGACAAGCGGCAGAACGAACCCCGCTTCGTCCCCTACGCCCAGGGACACGCCCACGCCGCCGACCTGGTGCGCCAGATCCAGGCCATGAACCGGGGAGAATTTATCGACGGCGAAGTCGAGGAGTGCCACCACTCCAAGTTCTCGGTAGGTGTGGCGGGCTATCCCGAAAAGCATTTCGAGGCGGCGAATCCCCAGAGCGACCTCCAATACCTGAAGGAAAAGGTCGATGCCGGCGCCGACTACATCGTGACGCAGATGTTCTTCGACAACAGCAAGTACTTCGATTTCGTGGAGCGCTGCCGCAAAGCGGGCATCACGGTACCGATCATCCCGGGCATCAAGCCGATCTCGACGCCCAAGCACCTGGAGATCCTGCCCCGCACCTTCAGCGTCAGCCTGCCCGAAGAGCTGGTGAAGGCCGTCCGGGCCTGCGGCGAGGACACACAGGCGGCCCGCGAGGTCGGGATAGAATGGGCGATCCACCAGGCCAAGGAGCTCAAGGCGGCCGGAGTGCCGATCATCCATTTCTACACGATGGGACGCACGGACAACATCCGCAAGATCGCCCGCAACGTATTCTAATTCCGAATAGGGCAAAGTAATTGCTATTAAACACTTAACCATGACACCCGTAGAGTTTCGCCGCCACCTGCACCGCCACCCGGAGCTCTCGTTCCGCGAAACGGAGAGCGCCCGCTTCATCGCCGAGGCGCTCCGCGAGGCAGGCATCCCCTGCCGTCCGATCGCCGGAACCGGCGTACTGGCCAAAATCGAAGGACGCGGCGACCTGCGGCGAGCCGTCGGGCTGCGAGCCGACATCGACGCCCTGCCCATCCGCGAACAGAGCGGCGCGGCGTGGAGTTCCGAGAACGACGGAGTGATGCACGCCTGCGGGCACGACATCCACGCAGCGGTGCTCTACGGCACCCTGCTCCGGCTCTCCGCCGAGCGGAATTTCGAGGGTACTCTTTTCGGAATCTTCCAACCCGGAGAGGAATCGAATCCCGGCGGAGCCTCCAAAGTGCTGGCCGAAAACCCCTTCGAAGGCTATACGGTGCTGGCCGTCGTCGGCGAGCACGTCGAACCCGCTTTGGACGCGGGCACGCTGGGCTTCCGCGCGGGCAAGTACATGGCCTCCAACGACGAACTGCGCCTCACGCTCGAAGGCGCGGGCGGCCACGCGGCCATGCGTGCCGAACACCGCGACACGGTGAGCGCCGCCGCACAACTGATCCTGCACCTCACGGCCCTGAACACGCCCGAACGGGTCGTTTCGATCGGCAAGGTCGAAGCTGCGGGCGCTACGAACGTCATCCCGGACCGGGTCTATATGGAGGGAACGATGCGTACCTTCGACGAACGGGAACGGGCCGAAGTGAAACGCAGGATCGAAGAACTCGCCGCCGCGAACGACGCCTCGTACGGCATACGAACCCGGGTACACTTCACCCCCGGCTACCCGTGCGTGGTCAATGACCCGGAGTTGATCCGGCAGGCCGTCGCACTGGCCGAAACCGAAGGAATTCCCTTTCAAATGCTGCCCCTGCGCATGACTTCCGAAGATTTCGGCTTCTACGGCACCCGCTACCCGGCGATCTTCTACCGCCTGGGCGTCGGTCCCGGAGCCGGAAAACTGCATACATCCACCTTCAATCCCGACGAGGCGGCCATTCCGACCGGCATCCGGTTCATGGAACTCCTCGCCCGTAACTATTTCAACCGATGAATAAACTGAAAAATACGAAGAAGTCGGCCGCATTCGACCGCTCTTCGCTGATCATTAACCTGTTCCGGGAATTCCCGAACAACAAGTTCTCCCTCAAGCATCTGGCTTCGGCCTCGGGCGGCGCCACCAAGGAGGGCCGTCTTCGTACCCGTGAAATCATCACGGAACTGCTCGCCCAGGGCACTATCGAGGAGTGCGGGCAGGAAAAGTACCGTCTCAGCGGCAAGGAGCGTCCCCGCCAGGAGGGCATCGTACAGATGATCTCGACAGGAGCGATGTATATCCGCTCCGAGGAGTTCGAAAACGACGTATATGTCAGCCAGCGCAATTCGCTGAATGCTCTGGACGGCGACCGCGTGGAGTTCGTCATCACCCGCCGCTCCCACGCCGGGTCCCTCGAAGGCGAGATCACCCGCATCGTGGAGCGCAGCCGCAAGCAATACGTGGGCACGGCCGACGTGAGCGACCACGCCATCTTCGTCAAGATGGATCCCCGGCGCATGCCGATGGACGTCTATCTCTCCAAGCGGGACAACCCTAACGTACAGCACGGCGACAAAGTCGTGATCCGCATCACGGACTGGGCGCTGGGTTCCAAAAGCCCCGCCGGAGAGCTGGTCGAGGTATTGGGCCGCGCCGGAGAGAACAATACCGAGATGCACGCCATCCTGGCCGAATACGGCCTGCCCTACCATTTCGAGCAAAAGGTCGAAGATGCGGCCCAGGCCATTCCTTCGACGATCACCAAAGCCGATTACGCCGCCCGGCGCGACTTCCGCAAGATAACGACCTTCACCATCGACCCGGCGGATGCCAAGGACTTCGACGACGCCCTCTCGATCCGCAAGATCGAAGACGGCGTATGGGAGGTGGGCGTACATATCGCCGACGTGACCCACTACGTTCAACCCCGCTCGGTGATCGACACCGAAGCCGAGGAGCGCGGCACGTCGGTCTATCTGGTCGATCGCACGATCCCGATGCTGCCCGAAAAATTGAGCAACGAGCTTTGCTCGCTGCGCCCCGACGAAGAGAGCCTCTGCTTCTCGGCGGTCTTCACGCTCAACGAGGAGGCCGAGGTGCTGGACAAATGGTTCGGCCGCACGGTCATCCACTCCGACCGCCGCTTCACCTACGAGGAGGCGCAGCAGATCATCGAAACCGGCAAGGGCGACTTCGCCGAAGAGGTGCTGACGCTCAACCGTCTGGCACAGCGGATGCGCAAAACACGCTTCAAGCACGGAGCCGTGAGCTTCCAGCGCGAAGAGGCCAAGTTCAAACTCGACGCCGAAGGCAAACCCCTGAGCGTCTATTTCAAGGAGCAAAAGGAGGCCAACCAGCTCATCGAAGAGTTCATGCTGCTGGCCAACAAACAGGTCGCCGAATTCTGCGGACATCACAAAGTGAACGGCCGTGCCGTGCGGCGCACGATGGTTTACCGCGTACACGACGTTCCGAACGAGGAGAAGCTCGAAAAATTCCGGACCTTCGTTCTGCGCTTCGGCTACGTATTCAAGGCCGACAAGGGACGCGCCGTGGCCAAGGAGATGAACAAGCTGCTGGGACAGGCCAAAGGACGCATCGAGGAGAACGTCATTTCGAACCTCGCCGTACGTGCGATGTCCAAGGCTTTCTACTCGACCGATAACATCGGTCATTACGGCCTCGCTTTCCCCTACTACACGCATTTCACCTCGCCGATCCGCCGCTACCCGGACATGATGGTCCACCGGCTGCTGGCCCGCTACCTCGAAGGAGGCAAATCGGCCGACCGCGACACCTTCGAGAAACTCTGCGTACACGCCTCGGAGCGGGAAGTGATCGCTGCCGAAGCCGAACGCGCCTCGATCAAGTACAAAATGGTGGAGTTCATGCAGGATAAAATCGGCCAGTTCTTCGACGGCCATATCTCGGGCATGAGCGACTGGGGCATGTACGTCGAGCTGGACGAAACTCACATCGAAGGCATGGTTTCGCTGCGGGAAATGGAGGACGACCTCTACCAGTTCGACGAGAACCGCTACGAGGTCTATGGACGCCGCAAAGGACGGGTCTTCACCTTGGGCGATGCCGTGCGCATCCGCGTCAAGCGGGCCGATCTGCAACGCCGTCAGCTCGATTTCGAACTGGTGCACGATGCGGCGGCCGACTCCCGCGAGAACGACGTAAAGGGGCACGCAGCGATTCCGGTACGCCGCCAAAGCACGTCCCGACCGGGTAAGGGCGGCAAAACGTCCCGCAAAGGGGGCAAAAAAGGATCGAAGCGATGATCCGGGAACAGACGCAGCGAACCGCCGGAACCGGCCCCAACCGTGCGGAAGAGATATACGAAAAATGTCTGAAGCGTGATCCCCTCACGGCGGAGGAGGCGTATTGGCTTTACGAACAGGCCCCCCTGCAGGAGCTGGCTCTCACGGCTGACCGCGTGCGCCGTGCCGTAGTGCCCGACCTGGAGGTCGTGACCTGGCAGATCGACCGCAACGTGAACATCACCAACGTCTGCATTTCGGGCTGCCACTTCTGCAATTTCCACTGCAAACCCCACCAGACGGAGCGGGCTTTCATCACTACGCTGGATGAATACAAGGAGAAAATCGAGCGGATGCTCGCCCTCGGCGGCGACCAGTTGCTGCTGCAGGGCGGTCTACACCCGAAGCTGGGGATCGATTTCTACGAGGAGCTCTTCTCGACACTCAAGAGCCTCTATCCGCAGGTACGCCTGCACGCCCTCGGAGCGCCCGAAGTGGCGCACATCGCCCGCATCAGCGGCCTCACCACGCTCGACACCCTGAAACGGCTGATCGCCGCCGGATTGGACTCCCTGCCGGGTGCCGGGGCCGAGATCCTCGATCCCGGCGTGCGGAAAGCCATCTCGCCCGCCAAACCTTCGGTCGAGGAGTGGATCCAGGTGATGCACGAAGCCCACTGCCTCAACCTGCCGACCTCGGCGACGATGATGTACGGCCATGTAGAAACATCCCGTCAGCGTGTGGACCACCTGCTGCGCATCCACGACCTGCAGGCCCGCTGTCCCGAAGGACATTACGGCTTTCTGGCCTTCATCCCTTGGATTTTTCGCTCGTCGGGCACCGAATTGGAGCGGCAGGGAGTTGCAACCCGCTTTTCACCATTGGAATACATTCGCATAATCGCCGTCAGCCGACTGGTTCTGAACAACATCCGCAACATCCAGGCTTCGTGGCTCACCGTCGGCAAGGCCACCGCTCAGGTAGCGCTGCACAGCGGCGCCAACGACATGGGTTCGATCATGATCGAGGAGAACGTCGTTTCTTCGGCCGGGGCGCACAACCAGTTCGATGCCGCAGGCATCCAACAAGCGATCCGCGAGGCGGGCTTCACGCCTCGTCTGCGGGACCAGCTTTACCGAATGCGGTAACGATCCCCATGCGGCAAGCCATATCAACTGAAGAGGGGTATTTCCCTGCACGAAAAAAAGCCGGAAAATTCCGGCTTTTTTATTCGGAACGAATTTTGAACTCTACCCGACGATTATAACCAACTCCCTATGACGGCATATTTACGGCCTGCTCTTCGACAGACAAGATTCTTCTCTCGATCCGGACTTACACGACATCTCGGACTTCTATACCGGACCGTACAGCCGACTATTGTGCTGTTCCTGCTTGTACTCGCCCTAACGGGCTGCCTTTCCGAAGAGATCCCGACGGAAAAGGAAACCACGCTCGTCCGCGTCGGAGAGGAGGCCCCTCACTTCACGGTCGGAATGCTCGACGACACAGCGATCACCCTGTCCGACCTGCAAGGCAACGTGGTGTTGCTTACCTTCTTCTCCACGTGGTGCCCGACCTGCCGGAAACAAATGCAGCAGATGCAAACCCAAATCGTCGATCGCTTTGCTGACCGGAAATTTCGCTTCCTTCCAATCAATCGAGGCGAAACGCAGCAGACCGTTCAAGAATTCTGCCGCGAGCTGGGAATCGCATTCTCCGTAGGTCTGGATCCCGACATGTCAATCTACTCGCTCTACGCCACCCGATACGTTCCCCGCAACTTTATCATCAGTCCCGATGGCAAAATCCTGCTCTCCGAAACCGACTACGACGCAACAATACAACGCCTGCTGATCGAGCAAATCGAACAAGCGCTCCAAACAACAGAATAAAGCAGCATACCCAACAAAGCCGACCGCACAAAACAGCCGTCTATGACTGACACGACCGGATTCCAAAGACACCCCGGAATTCCAACGGTTTCCACCCCGTAACCGTCCGATCTGCCGGGACACAGCAACATTGCCGAACCCCGCAATTTACTCCGCCTCGAATCGAACCGTCCCCTCTCATGCCTTCTCCAAAACCCCTCCACACACACCCTCTTCCTCACAAAACACAAACAGGCGGAGCTTGCAGAAGCTCCGCCTGTTCTTTCGAAATCCGGGATTTCGATTACTTCATCAGACCGGTTACCAGGAAGGTGATCGCCACGGTCAAAATACCGTACAACTCCGGGAAAGCGGCGAGGATCAGGGTTTTGGTACCCACGTCATGACCGTTACCTACGGCAGCGATACCGTTGGCGCAAAGCTGGCCCTGACGATACGACGAGAAAAAGTTCACCAGGCCGACCAAGATACCCAAACCGAAGATAGCGGCCGCCTGCAGCATCGTAACCGAATCGGTCAGGTAATTCATGATAAGGAAGAGCGAGGCAAAGCCATAAAGACCCTGCGAAGCGGGCAGACCCGACAGGATGATGTAGTTACCGAAGGCATTCGGGTTCTTCTTCATCGCACCGACTGCGGCGTTGCCCGCGATGGTAGTGCCGTAGCAACTGCCTACGGCCGCCAGAGTAAACATGATGGCCATACCGAGATAGCCCAACGTAATAGGTTCCATAAATCGAATTTTGTTTTAGTTGTTAATATTGATTATCATTTAGTTTATTCGTTTTTCAACGGGGTGAAGACGCGCGTTGCGGCCTCGAACCCGGCGTTCTTGTAGAACTCCACGAACGTCAGACGCAGCGGATGCACCACCGACGAGAGAACGCACATGAAGAGGTTGATGCCGTGTCCCAGCAGCAGGATCAGCAACATCACGAGCTGCTTCACGACCGGAATATCGGGACTCATACCAACGGCCAACTGGTTGAAGACCATCGCCAGAATACCACCCGAAAGGCCGATGGCGAACAGACGGATGTACGACAGCAGATCGCCCACCAGCCCCGACACATTATTATAGGTATTCCAGATACCGAGTCCGAAGTTCACGAAGATATTCTTGCCCGGCGAATTGAAGAAGAACATCAGCACCAGGCCGACGCCCAGGATCACCAGATAAGCGACCGAATGGAACGTGAAGCCCACGCTTTCGGGCAACAGGAACGCAGCGGCACTATCGACCAGCACGATGATCCAGCCGATCAGCCCCAGCGCATAGCGCAGGCCGAAGCTGTGGGCCGTGACATAAGCGTTGATCATCATGGCGAAAAGCACCTGCACGGCACCCAGTCCGATCGAAAGCGGGAAGAGGATGTCCGGTGTCAGCAGGTGATCGCGCAGGCTGCCCAGCCACTCCCATTCGGAAAGCTGCAATCCGAAAAACGAGCCCGACATCAGGCCGAAGACCATGCCCGAAAATCCGCACAGCATCGTCAGCATACCGATCTCCTTCATGGCTGAACTCCCCTTCTTGCGACCCAGCATCACTGCGGCCAAACCGCCCAGCATGATGACCAGTCCGTAACCGCCCTCGGCCATACAGAAGCCGAAGAAGATCATATAGAAAGGCGCGAAGAAGCGTGTCAAATCGATCGTGCCGTATTTGGGCAGCGCATACATCGCGCCGATCACCTCGAACAGATGGGCGAAGGGACGGTTGCGCAGCTTCACCGGGGTATTGTCCTCGGGGGTCGGCGTACTCTTCAGGAAAATCAGATTGGGGTATTCGGCCAGCAGAGCATCTACCTTCGCGGAATCGGACTCCTCGGCCCACCCCTCCAGAATAACCAGCGTACCGTCGGCTTCAGGCTGCGCAGTATTCTTCACGCGAATCTCTTCCAACTTCCGCTTGAGCTCGATCCCATGCCGGCGGATCGCCTCCACCGAAAGAGCCGCACGGGAAAATTCCCGATCCAGCTCCGCGAGCTTCCTGCGAGCCTCGGCGATCTGGGCTTCGGCCTGACGACAGTCCATCGTCGGCGCCTTGACCTCCTGCGCATCGAGCACCACCTCCTCGCCCGGCCGGGTCACGACCACGAAGTAATCGAAGGTTTCACCCTCGTGCACCAGAGCGATCGTATAACGCTCCGACCACGCCTCGATATCCTTCTCGTAAGCCGCACGGCTGGTGAAGAAATAGCGCAACACCACGCCCTTGTCCGCTAACTTGCGAAGCGTATCGACCGAAAAATCGCCCCAGGGACGCAGCTCGTCGGCGGTTTTCTGCAAGCGTGCGATCTCCGAACGGAGCGCCGCTGCCTGCTGCGTAGCGGCCATGTAGCGGTCGAAAGCCTCGCCGCCGTCGGCGATGGGCTGCTCGTCCTTGACAAAGCGCTCGTCCTCCAAGAATCGTTTCAGGGTCTCGACTGCCTTGTGATGGTTGTCGATCGTAAGCAGCAGCTGACGGTCTTCGTCCGAAGGCTCCCATCCCGTAGTGGTAATATCGACCAGCCCCAGGCCGCGCAGCTTCTCGATGAAGTCGCTGCTCTGACCCGCATAGAGTACCAGGTCGTATTTCGACATTCTCGCTATCATAACATCGCGCCCTCCCCGGCTTGCTGTTGTTTGGTTTTCACGATCTTCTGGGCCGACTTGGAGAGGTTCTCCTCATCCTCCATGAAGCGTTTGATCTTGCGTATGGCATCCTCGTACCCGGGTATCTGCACCTTTTCGTAGAGGTTTACCTTCTGAGTAGTCTTGCGGCGTGCGAAATCCAGCAACTCCATCTTGCGGTTGAACACCTCGAACTCGATACCCAGGCGCGCGAGGCGCTTGAGAATATCGACTCCGTCGGCGAACCACACGGGAGCCGAGAAGAGGTCGTAATCCTTCTCCTCGAAACGGATGTCCTGCAACACCGGCGTACGCACGCCCGCGATCTTCTGCTCCGCAAGATCGACGTCGGCGATGCGCAGCAGGTCCGCATCGAACTCACCCCACAGGGAAACCATGTAGTCGTACTGCGCCGTAAGCGCGTCCAACTGCCGTCGGAAATCCTGTGCGGTGTCCTTCGCCTTCTTCACTTCGGAACGCAGGGCCGACTCCTTACTCTTGATCGTAGGGAGCGCCTTCTGCCGCATTTTCAGCTGTTTTCCGAGTTCGCCCAGCGAGGTCTTGTTATATTGGAATTTTATAGCCATTCTGTTTGAGTTGAATTGCTCTACTCGGTTTTAGGCCAGTATTTCTCCACCAGTTCGCTCTTGATAGCCACCTCTTCCTTCGAGAAGTATTTGGCGAAGAGCTCCCACGCCGTGTCGAGCATCTGCGTAATTTCGATATTGACGTCGATCGCCAGCAGTTTCTCCGAATAGTCGTAAGCGAACTTGAGCGCACGCTCGTCGTAGTCCGAAAGGTCGAAGCCGTTCTCCAGTTTGGTCTTGGCATTGGCCGCATCGGCGTAGAGACGCACGGCGGCGTTCATCACCTGCGGATGATCCTCGCGGGTCTTCTTGCCGATCACCAACTGTTTCAGACGCGACAGCGAACGGAACGGATCGACGATAACCTTACCCGTGTCCGAATCGTTGCGCAGGAACAACTGACCCTCGGTGATGTAACCCGTATTGTCGGGGATGGCGTGCGTGATGTCGCCGCCCGAAAGGGTCGTCACCGCGATAATGGTGATCGAGCCGCCGTTGGGCAACTGCACGGCCTTCTCGTAGATCTTCGCCAGGTCGGAGTAGAGCGAACCGGGCATCGAGTCCTTCGAAGGAATCTGATCCATACGGTTCGATACGATGGCCAGCGCATCGGCGTAAAGGGTCATGTCCGTCAGCAGCACCAGCACCTTTTCACCCTTATCGACGGCGAAATATTCGGCGGCGGTCAAGGCCATGTCCGGCACGAGCAGACGCTCCACCGGGGGATTCTCCGTGGTATTGACGAACGAAACGATGCGATCGAGCGCACCGGCGTTTTCGAACACCTGCTTGAAGTAGAGGAAGTCGTCGTTCGACAGACCCATGCCGCCCAGGATGATCTTGTCGGCCTTGGCACGCAGGGCCACATTGGCCATCACGGCGTTATAGGGCTGATCCGGATCGGCGAAGAAAGGAATCTTCTGGCCCGTCACGATCGTATTATTGAGGTCGATGCCGGCGATACCCGTGGCGATCAGCTCCGACGGCTGGATGCGGCGGAACGGATTCACCGTCGGACCGCCGATTTCGCGGGCTTCGCCCTCGATCTGCTCGCCGCCCTCGATAGGCTCGCCGTAGGCGTTGAAGAAACGGCCCGCCAGGTTATCCGAAACGCGCAGCTTCGGGGGTTCGCCGTGGAAAATTACCTCCGAATCGGTGGTAATACCCTCCGTGCCCGCGAAAACCTGCAAAGTCACCTGGTCGCCCATAATCTTCACCACCTGGGCCAACTTGCCGCCCACGGTGGCCAGCTCGTCATTACCCACGCCTTCGGCACGCAGCGTCACGGTCGCCTTGGTAATGTTTTCAATCTTGGTATATATCTTCTGAAATGCTCGTGTTGTCATACCGCGCCTTATTTGGATTCTTTTTCACTCACTGTTTTCTCGATCTGACGGCGGTAGTCCTCGAATTTCTCCGATTTCCACTCCGAATAGTTCATCTGACGGAAGAGGTTGATCAGGCCCTTGAAGAACGATGCGCACTCCTCGAAACCGGTGAACCCGAACTCCCGGTCGCAGATGTCGAGCACCATCTCGTACATCATCTTCTGGCGTTCGATCGGGCAGTTGGCGTCGATCTCGTCGAAGGCGTCCTGCTGCAAGATCACGAAGTCGATCAGCTCCGACTTCCAGAACCGCTCGTGGTACTCCACCGGCACACCGTCGTCACCCAGGATGTTGATCTGGTCGTTGGCCTCCTTACCGCGCTGCACGAGCGTCTTGCCCGTATAAACCTTATCCACCCAGCCCTTTTCGATGCGGGTGTCGAGGTACTCCTCAATCTCGGGATATTCGAGGTATTTCGAGTAGGACTCCAGCGGGTCGATAGCCGGGTAACGCTTCGAATCGGCGCGGCCCTGCGAAAGGGCGTAGAAACAGCGGGCGGCTTTCTTCGTCGATTCGGTCACCGGCTCCTTGAGGTTACCGCCGGCAGGCGACACCGTACCCAGGAAGGTCACCGAACCCGTCTTGCCGTTGCTCAGCTTGACCAGACCAGCCCGCGCATAGAAGTTCGAAATGATCGCCGAAAGATCGACCGGGAAGGCGTCCTGGCCCGGAAGCTCCTCCAAACGGTTGGACATCTCGCGCAGCGCCTGCGCCCAACGCGAAGTCGAGTCGGCCATAACGAGCACCTTGAGGCCCATCGAACGGTAGTACTCGCCGATGGTCATACCCGTATAAACGGACGCCTCACGCGCCGCGACGGGCATGTTCGAAGTATTGCAGATGATGATGGTACGTTCCATGAGCTTGTGACCCGTGCGGGGATCGACCAGCTCGGGGAACTCCTTAAAGATCTCGACCACCTCGTTGGCACGCTCGCCGCAGGCCACGATGATAATTACGTCGGCATCGGCCTGCTTCGAAATCGCATGCTGGAGCACCGTCTTGCCCGCACCGAAAGGCCCGGGGATGAAGCCCGTACCGCCCTCGGCCAGCGGGTTGAAAGTGTCGATGGCCCGCACGCCCGTCTCCATGACGCGCGAGGGGCGCGGCTTCTCCCGGTAACAGCGCACGGCCTGCTTCACGGGCCACCGCTGAACCATCGTAATATCGTGATCCCGGCCATCGGCATCGGTGATGACGGCGATCGTGTCCGTAACCTTGTACTCTCCGGTGGGCACGACGCTCTTGACCGTATAGGTTCCCTCCATCGTGAAGGGTACCATGATCTTGTGCTCGACCCACTCCTCCTTGACCTGGCCCAGCCACGATGCGGCCGAAACCTTGTCGCCGGGCTTAGCCAGCGGCTTGAACTCCCACTTCTTCTCGAAGTCGATAGGGTCGGTGATCGAACCGCGCGCGATGAACAGACCGTCCATCTTCTCCAGGTCGTTCTGCAGACCGTCGTAGTTGCGCGAAAGAAGACCGGGAGCGAGCGTCGCTTCCAGCATGTGACCCTCGAATTCGACCTTTTCGCCGATCTTCAGTCCGCGGGTCGAGTCGAAAACCTGCACGTAGGCATTGTCGCCCACGACCTTGATGACCTCGGCCATCATCTTGGTATCCCCGCAGTAAACGTGACAGATTTCGTTCTGGCCGACAGGGCCGTCCGCCTTCACGATCACGATGTTCGAGATGATACCGTTTACTCGTCCTGTTGTTTTCATTATCTGTTTTATTGTTTATTGATCAAATCCTTGCCGTCCAGACTGGTCATCAGGCGGTGCAGCATTTCGCGCCCCTGCTTGTCGTCCAAACGGGTCCAGCGCGCCACGATGTTCACCTTCACCAGGTAAGCCAGCAGCGCGTTGATGTCGAAATAATCGAAAGTGGAAAGCTCCTCGGCCTGGTTCCAGCGGATCGCGTCGATCTTGCGCTCCTTCTCCACCAGGTTGGTTTCGTCGTTCACGGCAGCGATCACCGCCTCCAGATAGGGGACATCGCCCCGCAAGCCGAAATCGGCGGCCGACGAGCGTTTGAGCTGCTGCGAAGTTTCATCCCCGCCCACGACAGACTGCTCGGCCGAACGTCCCGTAACGCGGGCTACGACGGCGGCAGAGATGTTGCGCAGGTTGCGGTCGAAATCGGCCCACTGGCGCAGGAAACGGCTTTTGGAGTGGGCGCACTCGTCGTAGTAGGCCGAGAAAAGAGCGTTCTCGAACGATCGGTCGGTGTCGATCCCGTCCTCGTTGTCGGCATCTTCATCGACGATGGCCGAATAGGAACGGACCACGGTCGCCATACGCGCCGGAAGCCGGTCGGGGTTCTTGGTCTGCTCCTCGATCTCTTCCCGCGAGAGGTTGCCCAGCGGGTTGTGCGCCGTGCGTCCCTTGCGGAAATTAACCAGGTTCTCGCAGTCGTAGTAACCGTAAAGCAGGCGCACGCAACGTGCGTCGCGGGCGGAAACCCCTTCGAGAATCTCCTCGATGATCGCCCGGGCGTTGAAGCCCTTGGTATCGGCATCGAGCGAATACTCCCGCAATCCGGCTACCAAACAGTAGTAATTCTTGTCGAACATGGCGCCCGGCTTAAGCGTTATACAGCATTTTATAGACCTTGTCGCGCAGGTACTCCTTCAACAGAGCGTCGAAATCCTGGTCCGAAAACGAAATGTAGTAGCCGCCGTCTTTGGCACCCACCTTGAATCCCGTCCTGACCTCCTTCGAATAACCCACCTCGACGCCTGCGGCCAGCAGCTCCTTCGCAGCGGCTTCGAACGTCGCTTCGAACGCCTTCTGTTCCGCCTCCGGCAGCAGGGCCTTCAACTGGTTCTTCGACGAATCGGCGCCGCTCCAGTTCTTGGCGACGGTAAGCAGCATCTGCTTTACGAATTCGGGATCGAGCGTCGCGGCTTTCACGGCGGGAGCGGTGCTCTTGGCGATAATCATGGAGCTGATCTCGGCTTTGATCTTCGAGAGGGCCTGCTTGCCCGCGAGCGAAATTTCGGTCATCGCGTTCTTCTCCACGTCCTGTGCTTTGGTATTGGCTTCGGCGAGGATCTTCGCAGCCTGCGCCTCGGCCTCCTTCACGATCTTGGCCGCATTGGTCTTCGCTTCGGCCACCAGACGTTCCGCCTCGGCACGGCCTTTCTCCAGTCCCTCGTCGTAGAGCTTCTGGGTTAACTGTTGAAGTTTGTTTTCCATAAGAATTTATGTTTATTATATTTGAATTTCTTATTCGTCACTCCATGACCTCGCGTCACGGATTCCGGGATGCAGCCCGGCCCCGCACCGACCCCGCCGACCGAAACGCACGGCATACAGCACCGCTTTCCCCGCCGGCAAATCCGACCGCAGGCATTCGATCCGGGATCACCGGAATCTTTCTCTTCCTCACCTCCATCCGAGACTCGATCGCAAGCGATCTCTCCCCGACTCCGACCGGAAACATCGGAACTGTTCCCGAAATCACACTCCTCCGAATTAGTTCCTACAAATATATAAAATCCATTTTAACCCACGCATATTCGGCGCATTTTTTTTCGGATCGAACCATAAAAAAATCGTTTGGGACAACCAACGTCTTCATCTTGAAAAAAGCTCCCTCCGAATGAAAATCCGAAGGGAGCAATGGCTTATTCAAAATTCATCGCCCTGATGTTCGGGACGCAGCAGATCGGTGACTACCTTTACGGGCGAAAAAGTCGTGATGGGGACTTCGACGAAGACCGTATTCCACCGGGCCATGGCACCGTTCCAAAGACCGGGCAGTTCCTGCGCGAGCAACTCGCGTCCGCCGTCCGACTTGCGGGAGATAAAACCCGTAGCGGGATCGACGAACTCCTGCAGATCGAAACGACCTCCTTTCGAGGTACGGAAGCTGCAAACCAGATCCACCGGATTGAAATGGGTTGCCAAGCGCATCAATTCCCGCTTTTCGGGAGCGATCTGGTTCGATTCGGCGATCTGGAGCGTCTCCAACCCGTCGGCCCCGGTCACCCAGAAGGGGCCGCCGCCCGGTTCGCCTTCGTTGCGCACCATGCCGCACACCCGGATCGGGCGGTCGAGCACCTGCCTCAAAAGAGCCGTGCCGTAATCCTTGGGCAGTTTCACGCAGAGTTCATTCTCGATGAACGCGGCGATGGGCTCCAACTCGGCACCCGGCACTTCGAGGGCCATGAGGTATTCAAAAATCCGCTCCTGCAATGCGAGCAACACTCCGGCCAGCGCTTTTTTATAAAGCACCGTATCGCCCCGCCGGGCATCGGTAGTAACATTGTCGATATTTTTAACGAAGACTATGTCCGCATCGATCTTTCCGAGGTTCCCGATCAGCGCCCCGTGTCCCGCAGGACGGAAGAGCAGCCGCCCGTCTGCCCGTCGGAAAGGCGTACAGTCGGGATTCACGGCCAGCGTGTCGGTCGAAGGGTCCTGCACGGAGAAGGAGATGCGATACTTGACCCCGAAACGGGATTCGTAACCCGGTATCTTTTCGGCCAGCAACGCTTCGAAACGGGTCAGATGCTCGGGCGAGACGGTAAAGTGAATCTTCACCTCGCCCCCGGCGGCGGCGTACTGCGCCCCTTCGACCAGATGCTCTTCGACGGCTTTGCGCACCTCATCCCCATAGCGGTGGAACGACACCAGTCCCTTCGGGGTTTCCCCGTAACGGAGCCCTTCGGCGACGATATTTTCGACCGTCCGCAGCTCGTCGGCATCGTCACCGACGATCGTCCGCAGCTCGGGCCAGAAGGCGAAGCGGCGGCGGTTGGCCAGCAACTCCCCGACTACAGCCGTACGGCGCCCCTCGCGGACGAACTCGAACAAATCCTTGAACATACGGGTCGCGGCGCCCGAAGCGGGCACGAATTTCACCACCCGCAAAGACTCCTTCGCACGGTCGTAACGGGCCGCCGCCTGCTCGATCCCGGCAGCATCCAGCACCCGAATACCGTCGCCGCACGAAGCGGCCCGCGTCACGGGAAGAAAGGGAAAACCTTCCCGAAAATTCTTCAACTGGGTTTCGAGAGCCGCCGGCGTCAGGCCGTGCTCCTCCATTTGCACAAAATCCTCTTTCGTAAACATATCGGAAACCGTTTATCAGTCACATTCATTCTCTTTCAGCAAGATCGGCGCCACATCGACCGACGCCCGACGAAGCGGGCGATAAAAAACAGCGACTCCGCCCGTTTTTCTCTTCACGCACACGGCGCCCTACCCGCCTGTTACAAAAAGCTCCCTTCTCACTCGCATAGATCGAAACCGTTGAACGATCGTTCTCCTTGCCCGACACAACGCCCCACATCACTCGACCGAAAACGGCGAATTGCGAGCCCCTTTCTCTCCGCCGGGCAAAAAAGCCGTCCTCTCCTGCCTCACTCATCGGAAACATCGAACTACATTCTCTGTTTTCTACGCCCGGCAGAACGAGTGAAGTCGTTCTGCCCTCGCTTGTCGAAAACATTCAAATTAACGAAATAATTCCTAACTTTGCAAATATGATACGAGAATTTAACAATCCCGAACTCGCCCCGCGCAACAGTTTTCACGTGGCGCAACGAGCGGCACGCCTCATCGAGTTCGACCGGACGGAAGATTTGCAGGAACTCTTCGAGAAAGGGATGCCTGATCCGTGGTACGTCCTCGGCGGAGGCAACAACGTCCTCTTCACGCAGGACTATCCCGGCACACTGCTGACCCCTGTGGCACAAGGTATCCGCATCGTGGACGAACAGCCGGACTGCGTGACGATCGAAGCCGACGCGGGCGTCGAGTGGGACGACCTGGTCGAATGGGCCGTGCAGCACGAACTGTGGGGATTGGAGAATCTCGCGCTCATCCCCGGCAAAGTCGGGGCCGCACCCGTCCAGAACATCGGAGCCTACGGTTGCGAAGCCAAGGATGCGATCCGAAGCGTCGAGATGTTCTGCACAGAGACCTTCAACACGCTCGTCCTGAACAGAGAACACTGCGCGTTCGGGTACCGGGACAGCGTCTTCAAACGCTCCCTGCGGGGACGTGTAATCATCACTTCGGTCCGCTTTGCGTTGAGCCGCACGCCCCGACCCCGCCTCGAATACGGGGACCTGGCCGCAGAGGTCGAAGCGCGGGGAGGCATCACGCTGCGCAACATCCGCGAGGCCGTTTGTGCGATCCGCCGGGCCAAGCTGCCCGACCCTGCGGTGACGGGCAACGCCGGGAGCTTCTTCAAGAATCCGGTCGTCGGCCGCGAGGAGGCCGAACGCTTGTCGGCACTTTATCCCGATATGCCGCACTATCCGGCAGCCGACCCTTCGCAAGTCAAGCTGGCCGCAGGCTGGCTGATCGACCGCGCCGGACTGAAAGGCCACAGCGAAGGACGCGTGGGGATCCACCCCCGGCAGGCGCTGGTGATTATCAACCTCGGAGGCGCTACGGGTACGGAGATCGTCGCTTTCGCCCGCAAAGTGCAGGAACAGGTAAAGAAACGCTTCGGCGTGGAGATCGAACCCGAAGTCAATATATTATAAAACCGACAAGGCACTGCCTATGAACCTACTGGACAATTTCCAACGCTACATCCGCCGCAACGAGCTGGCAGCTCCGGAGGATTTCATCCTGCTGACCGTTTCGGGCGGCGTGGACTCGATGGTCATGCTCTCGCTCTTCGTGCGAAGCGGCTATCGCGTCGGCGTGGCCCACTGCAATTTCCAGTTGCGGGGCGTGGAGAGCGAAGAGGACGAGGAACTCGTACGCCGCGAGGCGGAGAAGTACGGCGTGCCCTGGTACAACAAACGCTTCGACACCAAAGGCGAGATGGAGCGCACGGGCGAATCGATGGAAATGGCCGCACGGCGGCTGCGCTACGCCTGGTTCGACGAATTGAGCCGCGAGCACGGTTACACGGTGGTAGCCATCGCCCACCACATCGACGACTCGATCGAAACCTTCTTCATCAACCTGTTGCGCGGCACCGGCCTGCGGGGTCTGACGGGGATCACCACCCATGCCGGGAAGCTGATCCGCCCGCTGATGTTCGCTTCGCGCAAGGACATCCTCGAATACGCCGTAGCACAACACATTCCCTACCGGGAAGATTCGTCGAACCGCTCGACCAAATACCTGCGCAACAAGATCCGCCTGGGACTCGTACCCCGCATCAAGGAGATCAGCCCCAAGTTCACCGACCTGATGCGTCAGAACATCGGCCGTCTGACCGACGCGCAGCTCTTCATCAACCACGGCATCCAGCGCATCCGCGAAGAGGTCATCACCACCGAAAACGGGATCGACACGATCCACATCGACCGTATCGACCGGGCTTTCCCGCTGAATTTCGTAATCTTCGAACTGCTCAACTCGACCTATTCGTTCAAAGGCGACGTGTCGGACGCCCTGGTCAGGGCGCTGGAACAGAACTCCGGCACGGGCAAGCGGTTCTACTCCAAATCCCACGTGGCGTACATCGACCGGGGACGGATTATGGTAACCCCGATCCCGGCGGACGACCCCTGCCAGGTGCAGGTCGAGGCGGGCGCCCCGCGCTGCTACTGCGGCAACTCGGTGCTCTACTTCGAGCTGCGCGACATCGACGATATCCAGGGCTTCGGCGTACCCGAACACATCGCCCAGGTGGATGCCGACAAACTCAAATACCCGCTCACGGTGCGCCGCTGGCAGGAGGGGGACTGGTTCATTCCCTACGGCATGTCCGGCCGCAAGAAGGTCAGCGACTACCTGATCGACCATAAAGTCCCGCTGCCGGAGAAGGCACGGCAGTTCGTACTGCTTTCCGGGGATGAGATCGTCTGGCTCGTCGGGCGGCGCATCGACGACCGCTACCGGCTCACGGCCGAGACCGAAAACGTGCTGCGCATCACCAAAGAGATCATTTAAGCCATGGCGAAAAGCGGCGTAAAATTCAAAGATACGATGGCGGCCTACGACCGTCTCCGAGGCGAAATCGCGGGACGGAAGTTCGCGCCCGTCTATCTGCTCATGGGCGAAGAGGCCTTCTTCATCGACGCTCTCTGCGACCTGCTGGCCTCGACGATCCTCCAGGAGTCCGAACGGGCTTTCAACCAGCTGACCGTCTATGGGCGGGACTCCGACGCGGGACAAGTGGTGAACCTCTGCCGGCAGATGCCGATGATGGGTTCGTACCAGGTGGTGATTCTCAAGGAGGCGCAGCAACTGCGCGGTCTCGACAAACTCTCGCTATACACTTCGAAACCCTCGCCCACGACGATCCTGATCGTCTGCCACAAGGAGAAGAACGTGGACAAGCGTTCGCAACTCTACAAAAGCATCGCCCAGCACGGTGCGGTGCTCGAATCGGTCCGGCCGCGCGATTACGAGATCGGCCCCTGGCTCGCGCAGTTCGTCGCCTCGAAAGGCTGCACGATCGACGCGAAAGCCCAGGCGATGCTGACCGACCACCTGGGCACCGACCTCGCCAAAATCTCCAACGAACTGGGCAAGCTGCTGCTCTCGCTACCGGAAGGAACGAAGAAAATCACCGACGCACACATCGAACAGAACATCGGCATCTCGAAGGATTTCAATAACTTCGAACTCTGCAAGGCCGTCACGGGACAGAACCTCGAACAGGCCCTGCGCATCGCCGACCATTTCGCCCGCAACCCCAAAGACAACCCCCTGCTGGTAACGATTCTGGCCCTTTTCAATCAGTTCCGCGAAATTTTCCGCATCAACTACCTGCGGTGGCTCAGCCGCCACAAGGGAGTTCCGTTTCCCTCGGACACGGAACTCATAGGCATCCTGCGAATGAACAACGCCTACGCTCTGGGCGAACTGAAGCAGACCTCGGCACGGTGGGACAACCGCCGGGTGTTCCGTATCCTGGGGCTGCTGCGCGAATACGACGCCAAATCGAAGGGCATGAACGCGGGCGGCGCCCCGGACGGGGAGCTGCTCCGCGAGCTGCTTCTCAAAATCTTCCTCCAATAATGGAACGCATCCTGCTGCGCAACGGTATCCCGGAGCCGATGCCCCGCATCGAAGGCACATACCTCTATCAGACGCTTCATGTCCGGGGACGCCGCCCCCTCTGGCTCGACCGCCACACGGAACTGCTGGCTCGCAACATACAAGAGCTTTTCGGGTTGCGCTGGGCCCCCGACCTTCGCCGGCTGGAGGCAGAGATCGCCGCCCTGCTCGACGCCAACCGTCACCCCGTCGCAGGCTCTTCGTTCGTACGCATGGCCTTCACACCGGCGGGCGACCTGCTGCTGATCCCCGGAGCGGTATCCTTCTACGACGGGTATGCCCTGCGGTCGCTGCGGCCCGCTGCGGCTGTCGTGAACTACGGCGTTCCCTACCCCGAATACCCCACCTCGGCACGCGAAGCAGCCTGCATGCTGGCTTTGCAGGCAGCGGTGACGGCGGACAACCGGGCGGCGGAAGCGGACATTGAACGGGCGGCAGTCCGGACAGGCGTACAAGCGGTGATCCGCTGCGACGGCGAGGGATTCGTGCACGTATGCGACGAAGCGCCCCTGTTCGCCGTGAAAGGGAAAAAAGTCTATACTCCGCCCGCCCCGCCGAGTGTCGAACGGGAATTGGCATGCCGGGCCGTCGAAGCCGCCCGCCTGCCTCTGCTGGAGCTGGAGATCGGCCGGGAGCAACTTGCCCGTTTCGACGAAATTTTCTATGTCGATCACCGGGGCCTCACCTCGCTATCGGCCTGCGAAGGGCAACTCTACGCCGCAATCATCACCGAACGTATCGCCCGCGTCCTGAACAAATTATACTAACACATCCTGCCCGATACAAACCGGACAGGTTTCCTTTGTCCCACCCTATTTACAATACCTTCACAAAAGATCGGAATACACTCGGCATAAAAAACAGTTCGCTCGTTTCATTCTGCACTCATTTTCATTACTTTTGCAGAAAGTCGGATACATTCGGCAACACCCCCGGATCCGTTTGTTGGATTCTGTATTCATTTTCATTACCTTTGCTCCCAATGTCACACACCATCGCCATTTTTCCGGGATCGTTCGATCCCTTTACCCGGGGCCATCAGGCACTCGTGGACGATGCCCTGCGAATCTTCGACAAGGTCGTCATCGGCATCGGCAACAATGTTTCCAAGGCAGGACTGCTGCGCATCGAAGCCCGCAAACAACTCATCGAAGACCTCTATGCGGACAACCCCCGGGTCGAAGTGAGAATCTATACCGGTCTGACGGGCGACTTCGCCCGCGACCAGCATGCCTCGGCCATCATCCGCGGCGTGCGCAACACCACCGATTTCGAATACGAACGGACGATGGAGGCGACCAACCACCGCCTGCATCCCGACATCATCACCGTGATGCTCTTCACCCCGGCTCCCGTAGCCGACATCGCCTCGAGCACCGTACGCGAAGTACTGGCTTTCGGCCGCACGGTCGATGAATTCATGCCCGAAGGAATAGACATAAAAAAATACCTCTGATTACTATATTGCTATGATGGAATTTACCGCAGAAATGATCGCCGGTTTTCTCGGCGGCCAAGTCGCAGGCGACAAAGAGGCCAAGGTGCACACCGTCTCCTCGATCGAAGAGGGCGAACCCGGCGCCCTGACCTACCTGACCAACCCCAAATACGAAAAACACCTTTACAAAACCCGTGCGTCGATCGTATTGGTGAACAAGGATTTCACCCCTTCGGAACCCGTGACCGCCACCTTGATTAAAGTCGAAGACACCGGCGCCGCAGTGCTCAAACTGCTGCAAATGTATCAGGCCGCAAAACCCCGCAAACAGGGCATCAGCGAGCGGGCTTCGATCTCGGAGCGGGCGACACTGGGCGAAGATTGTTACGTGGGCGATTTCGCCGTTATCGAGGCGGGAGCCCGCATCGGCGCCGACTGCCAAATCTATCCCCAGGTCTATATCGGTGACGGCGTGACCGTCGGCGACGGAACGATCCTCTACCCGGGTGTCAAGATTTACGAGGGGTGCGTGATCGGCAGCCGCTGCATCCTGCATGCGGGTGCGGTGATCGGCGCCGACGGCTTCGGCTTCATTCCCAATGCCGCAGGCGGCTTCGACAAGATTCCGCAACTGGGCAACGTCGTCGTCGAAGACGACGTGGAAATCGGCGCCAACACCTGCATCGACCGGGCCAAGACCGACTCGACGATCATCCGCCGGGGCGTGAAACTCGACAACCTGATCCAGATCGGCCACAACGTGCAAATCGGCGAGAATACCGTTTCCTCGGCCCAGACAGGCATCGCAGGCACTTCGAAGGTGGGGCACAACTGTTTCCTCGCGGGACAGGTCGGCATCGCGGACCACGTGACCATCGGCGACAGGGTCTGCATCGGCTCCAAAAGCGGTCTCGACAAAGACGTACCTGACGGAGAAGTACGTTTCGGCTATCCGGCGCTGCCCGGCATGCAATATCACCGCGCATCGGCCATCTTCAAGAACCTGCCCGACCTGGCACGCCGCGTGAGTCAGGCGGAAAAGGAGATCGCGGCCCTCAAGGAGAAGTAACGTCCCTGCACCGTGTCCGACCCGACGACATACCGCATCATGGGCATCGACCCCGGCACCAACTACATGGGGTACGGGGTGCTGGAGGTTTGCGGACGGGAGGTCCGATCGGTCGTGCTGGGCGACATCGACCTGCACAGGATGAACGATCCTTACGAAAAGCTGCGCTACATTTTCGAGCGGGTCGGTGCCCTCGTGGACGAATACCGCCCCCGCGAGGTGGCTCTCGAATCGCCCTTCTTCGGCGAGAACGTGCAGTCGATGCTCAAGCTGGGCCGGGCGCAAGGCGTGGCGATGGCTGCGGCGTTGAGCCGCGGACTGCAGGTATTCGAATACGCCCCCACACGCATCAAACAGTGTATCACGGGCCGAGGCTCGGCCCCCAAGGAGCAGGTCGCGGCTCTCGTCAGCAGCATGCTCACGATCGAACGTCCGCCCCGGCGACTGGACGCTACGGACGGTATGGCCGTCGCCCTGTGCCACCATTTCATGAGTTCGAACCCATTGAACGGCGCCCTCGGCGAAGATCGGTTCAAAGGACTCGGCGGAGGCCGCAAGGCTGCCTCGGCAAAGGGCAGTTCGAGCTGGGAACGGTTTTTGAAGGATAATCCCCAGCGCGAAATCCGGCAAACGCCGCGAACACCCCAAAAGACGAATCACAAACCGACCAAATAATCATTTTAATCCTTTCTCAGCACTATGAAAAAAGCGTTAATAGGTCTTCTTGCCGCAGGCACCCTCGTGGGATGCGGAGGCAATACCTACACCATCACCGGCAAACTGGACCCGGGAATCACGGACTCCGTATTCCTGATGCAAGGCAATCCCGAAAATCCGACCATCGCATCGGCAGCCGTCGCTGCGGACGGTACGTTCAAAATCAAAGGCACGATCGACCAGCCGGACCTGGCCATCCTTACCAACCGGCACCGCCAGGGCATCGGATTCATCTTCCTCGAACCGGGAAAAATCGACGTTAAAACTGCGGATCTGGGCCAATTCCAAGTCGGCGGCACCCGCTCGAACGAGATTTTCCAGCCGATAAACGACTCTTTGGGCATGCTTCAGGGACAATTCCTGGTGGCCATGCAAGAAAACGACATGGAGAAATTCGATTCGCTGAACCAGGTAGCCAACGGCATCATGCGCCGCGCTTTGGACAACAACTCCGACAACCTGGTCGGCGTTTACTTCTTCGGAAACCTCTATAACGAAATGGAACCGCAAGAAGCCCGCGAAATCCTGAATAAATTCCCCGAACAGATGCAGAAAACCCAGATCCTGACCGCCATCGCCAAATCGATCGCCGCCCAGGAAAATACCGAAATCGGCAAGCCCTATCTGGAAATCGCGCTGCCCGACTCCCTGGGCGAAACCGTTTCGGTGACACCCCTCATCGGCCCCGGCAAATGGGTGCTGATCGACTTCTGGGCAACCTGGTGCAGTCCCTGCCGCGGCGAATTGCCCTATCTGAAGGAGGCGTTCAAGGAGTTCGGCCCCAAAGGATTCAACATTTACGGCGTATCGCTCGACAACGATGCCGAGAGTTGGAAAGAATTCCTTGTAAAAGAGGAGATGACGTGGCCCAACGTAATCGCCGTCACCGACGGCAAGAGCGCCCCGATCGTCGAAGAGTACGGAATCCGCAGCATCCCGACCAACTTCCTGATCTCGCCCGAAGGCAAGATCGTCGCCAAAGACCTGCGAGGCGAAGGAATCAAGGAGAAGCTCGCCGAACTGGTCAAATAAGCGCATCCGGCAAAATCATCGAATTACCCCTGCGGATTTCAGCCCGCAGGGGTAATTTTTGTATGACAAATCTCCGGTCCCCATAGCCAGTCGGACACGACAAATGCCCTCTTTTCCCGGCAACGATATTTCCACCGACAAACTCCCGGAAAAGAATCCGAACAAAGCACAGATTACCTCAAATCAAACATTATCAATGTATTATATTCAAAATTACCCCTCTTACCAAGATATAAAATAAAAAGACTGGTAAATTTTACGACAAATTATTTGCATAAGAGCAATTTTCACACTACATTTGCATTCGCAATTCGGCGCCGTAGCTTAATTGAATAGAGCATCTGACTACGGATCAGAAGGTTACAGGTTTGAGTCCTGTCGGCGTCACAAAATAATGCAGCGACCTGTTTTTCGACAGGTCGCTTTTTGTTTTCGGCTGCACGACCATAGCGCAGTTGCCGATTCTCTCTTTCTCCGCCTTGTACTCCCGCCGACTTACACCCGGGAAAATTTCCGTCCTCCCATAAAATCCATACGGAATCCGTCCGTACCGACGCCCGATCATAGCAACAACTTTGAGATTCCCGTCAGCGAAAAGCACCTGAAAACGAATCGCCAAAACATCCAAATTCTTCCCAAAAGAAGCACGAAGCCCCTCTCCAACGGCAACTCGACAATGTGCCCCCTCACCCTTCCTGCCATTTATTTTATGCAATCCAAGGTACTTACTCAACAAGCACAATGCGATTCCGGGTTCAATCGATCTAAATACACAATCCCGAAAAAAATCGAACTCGCCTTCTTTTCGAATTTATAAAATTTTACGAATAGACCACAGATTTTACAATTCAAATATTAAAATATACAATTTAACAAATCGGTAAAATTTGCAAAATCAATTCTTTTTAATATATTTGTAATAGTGCGCTCCTCTTTTACTAACTTAAAAATCATGTTATGTTGAATTTCGCCCAACTGAAGTTTCTCCTAACTGGATTAACTTTACTCACCGTACTCGCTGCGTGCAGCGATGACAACACTTCGACGGAAGCTCCTCCTGCAACCATCGAAATCGCAGAGCTCTCCCCGGAAGCAGACAACGTTTCTTTTCGATTAATTCCGACCAATGCTATCTCGATGGCTTACAAGATCGAGATCGAGGGGGGGGGGAGATGACGCCGATTTCGTTTCGATAGAAAGCTCCGAAGAAAAAACGGTCGAAATAACCGACCTGACCCCCGAAACCTCTTATAAGCTGACGGCGATCGCCTATAACGCCGACCAGCGCCCTTCGAATCCGGCCACCGCAACATTCACGACCCCCGAAAAACCGACCACGCCGGATCCCGACAAGGCAACCATCTCCATCGAAGAGGTGAAAGCCACCTATAATTCGGTAACCTTTACCCTGAAAACCGCCAATGCAGCCCGCTTCGGCTACAAGGTCGATGTTCCCGACGGAACGGCCGAACTTACGTTCGTAAACGGCTCCGAAGGCGGCACCTATACAACCGACAACCTGGAGGCGGCGACCGACTATCAAATCACCGCCGTCGCATATGACGAAAACGGGCAGGCCGCCGATCCCGTCACCCACGCATTCAAAACCGAAGCCCTTCCGACCGGCCCCGCCGTCGTTTCGATCGAAGAGGTCGCTACGACCCACAGTTCGATCCGCTTCACCCTGAAACTCGACAATGCGGTCCGGATCGCCTACAAGGTCGATGTCCCCGACGGAACAGCCGAAATGACCGTCGTCGAAAAGCCACAGCAATCGACCTTCCTGGTCGGCAGCCTCCAGGCGGAAACCGACTACGTATTGACAGTCGTAGCCTATAACGGCAAAGACGAACCGTCCGAACCCGCCACGCATTCGTTCACGACCCCCGCCTATACCGCATTCGCACGGATCGACGCCGTGGCGACCGCACACGGAATCTATCTCAAGGCCGACGTGGACACCGGCAAATTCCCGCTCTATTTCCTGAAAATTTTCGACCCGGACCTTACGGAATCCAGCGCCGATTTCGAAGAGCATTTCAAGGTCGATTCCCGGGAGCAGTTCATCCATTACCTCGAAGTCGCCTCACTGACAGCGGGCCTCAAAACCGCCTCGTTCGAAGAGTGGAACAAAACCCTGCTTTCGACCCGGTCGCAGCAAGTCCTTCTCTACGCCGCTCCCGTTGTCCGGCAAGGGGTCGATGTCGTCTGTGAAGACTACGGCGAAATCATCGAAATTCCGCTGACGATCCCCGCCCGCGACGAACTCGGAGCAGGACAGGCCGCTGTCACGCTGGGCGAACCGCAGGTTGCGGGCAAAGAGTTGGAGATCGCCCTGACAAAACAGGACGGCGTCGTTTCCTACTATGCCGGCTATGCGACCAAGTCCGACGTCGAAGCCGCAGGCACCCCGGAACAATTCGTCCAGGCCGGACTGGATGCGAAGACCTATGACTACGACATCACGGCCGACTTCCAAGGCACCTGGAAAACAGACCGGCTTTCGCCGGGCAGCGAATATTACTTCTTCTCGTTCGCATACGATGCCGAAGGCAAGTTGGGTCCCCTGCAATACAAGGAGTTCCACACGGAAGCCGCAGGCACCGACTACGATACGTCGCTCACGGTCGATATTGCCCTGAAGACCGCATCGTTCACCTCAGCGACTTTCTCCGTCAAACGGAACGGCTTCGAAAAAGCTTATTACAACTTCATCACCAAAGCCGATTTCGACCGCAAATACGGCGGCAATGCGGATACATACGTTCAACGAGAGTTGATCGGCAAAGAGAGTGGTTATCCGATAACGCTATACAGCGACAACGACATCAACGGATCCCGTTTGGCATACGATACGCAATACGTACTGATCGCCCTGCCCGAAGCCGACAACGAAGACAGATACGGCGTTCCGACGGTGGTCGAGTTCGAAACCCTCGGCTACGAAGCTACCGGCTCTGCGACGGCGACCATCGCGGTAAATTCGATCACGGACAATTACGGCGTATCTTTCTATGCCTCGGTAACCGTAACCCCCGGAGCCGATTGCGCAGGTTACTATTACGCAATGATCGAAAAAACAGCCTACGATGCAGCAGCCAATCTCGGTGAAACGATCTGCAAACAAAACGGCGTAAAATACCGTGCCGCCACCGAAGACACGACGTTCTCCACCGACTACTATTTCGCAGAAAGCTATCTGGTCCTCATCCCGGTCGATAACAACGGGAAAATGTCGGCTCCGGTCACTTCGGAATTATTGACCACGAGCGCCAAATAAAAAGCAATCAAATAAACAAACACGCAGAACTCCCAACCTGTCCGAAACCTCGCTGCACGGGGTCCCCGTGACGAAGGGAGAGCCGGTTGGAACACGTCGCTTTCAGCGGCAAAGGCACAACCGGAACATCGAGCACATAAATTATCAAAAAAACAACCCTAAAATAATCCGACTATGAAATCTTTGAGTAAAGCAACCTTCCATTTACTGTGTTGCATCCTGCTATTGGGAACTTTCCAGAGTTGTAAAGACGACGAAACGACGCCCCCGCCTCCCGGAGAAAGCGCCACGCTCACCATTTCCGACGTCAAGGCCGAAGCCAATACCGTAACTTTCACCATCACGCCGAAAAATGTAGATGTTTATACCTATACGATCAAATCCGCGACGGTAACGCCTCAAGCGACCGTTCAGGATCCGGCCGAAACCAAAACCTTCACATACAACAGTCTGCTTCCGTCGAGCGACTATACGATCGTGGCAACAGGTTTTACACAAGGCGGTCTGGAACTCACTTCTACCGAATACAAATTCCGAACGCTCGACACGCAGGATCCCGGACTCGAAGTACCTTCCGGAGAGGAGCCGTTCATCGAATACGGCGACCAGCGGATCGCCGCCAAATCGGTCTTCTTCTACAAGGAAACCGATCGGCTCTGGTTCTTCATCTCCCCGCTCGAAGGATACGACAACTACCAGGACATGCTCTATGGCAACGGCGGAAAAAACGATTACATATCCCTCAGCTTCACGCCGAACCAGCTAAATAAATCGATCAACATGAAGAGTGCGTCCGAACGGTATTCGCTGCTCAACTCCATGTCGTTCCAACACCCCATCGCATCGGATATTTCGATGGTGACCATCGACTACCATTCATTAATCACCGACGGCGGCTTCATCGTCACCCGCGACGGGGACAAGATCGAAGGATATGCCGAAATGACCTCGGCCGCAACCGGCAAGAAACTCCGCATCTACGGTACCTGCACCTACGACCAGCAGGACGCCGAGCGGACCAGCTTCATCAGCCTCAACGACCTGAAAACTCCGCTCGGAAGCGCCTATTACCAACCGCTCGAAGAGGAAACGATTTCCGAAATCCATCTCTCGCCGGCCAGCCCCGTCATGGGAGCGCTGATCGACCAGGTGGATGAATACTACGTTCGAATCCGCTTCGACAACGCCCTGGCGACGGCTAAAACTCCGATCGACATCACCCGGATCGACAAGCTGTTCGAACTCGAAATCGTCGATCCTGCCCAACAAAAGTCGGTTACCGTCACCAATACGGACCTTCAAGGCGCGACGGGCACCATCACCCTCTACAAATACGCCCTGCAAGACAACTACCGAATCTCGTTCGATCTGCAGGTTCATGATATGCACCTCGAAGGGTATGCGGACGGGGCGTTCGAACTATACTCCTACTACTCCGGCAACAGTTATACGGTCGGAACGAACGACCCGGTCGAACTCCAATCCGCCGTCATCGACCGCCGCAGCGACGATTACTACACGATCTATCTGGCACCCCAGGCCGGTCTGACCGATTTGGAGCAAATCCGGCAGGCGGAGGGCGTAGTAACCATCAAAGCCGCACCGCAGGCACTGGACGGTCTGCTCGTTTCCTTTGCCAACGAAAAGGATGCCGGACGAATACTGTCCATCGCATATGCAGGCAAAACCTACGACAACCAGGGTGACAACACCAAGAGTACCATCCACGGAGCCACCGCAAAGCAAAAGATCGCGCTGGCCTTCTATGAAGCGACCAACGAAATGAACGGTTATTATTGCGGACCGTTCGTCGATGTGCAATAAACAACCCCGGCAACCGAAGGTCCGATCGCATCTCAAACCCACGATTCGACCGGCAACCGGTTCTCCCGGAATCTTCATCAAGCCCCCTTTTCGAAGGGGGCTTTTTTCCCACGCTTCATCCGGCGAAAGCAAAAAACAGAGCTCGGACCTTTTACTTCCGAATCGTCATCAATTTTGCCGTATTACCGAAAATCCGGAATAAAAACCACCGTCACAGTAGATATTTCAAAAAAAAACGCTAAATTTGTCAGAAACCTAAGTTGCTTCCTTAAGCCGAGCGCAATGAAACCTTCGTTTCGATTGCCGAGGCGAAAAATAGTCGAAAGAAAATCAACGCTTTCGATAAACCGAGCGCAGAATCGGAGGTGTTCGAACTCTGCCAAAGCGGAAAACAACGGCGTAAAAACGAACTGTTTCGTAGAGCCGAGGATATAACCACCAAGCCCGTTCGGTTATACGAGGCGGGAAACGGAACTCAAAACAGCAATGAACCTAAAACAGACACCATGATAAAGAAAGAATTATTACTCGGCGACGAGGCTATCGCATGGGGAGCCCTCAACGCCGGTCTTTCGGGCGTGTACGCTTACCCCGGAACCCCCTCTACGGAGATCACGGAATTTATCCAGATGCACCCCCTAACGCGCGAGCGCGGCATCCACTGCAACTGGTCGGCCAACGAAAAGACCGCACTGGAAGCGGCCCTCGGCATGTCGTTCGTCGGCAAGCGGGCCCTGGTCTGCATGAAGCACGTGGGCATGAACGTCTGCGCCGACGCTTTCGTCAATTCGGCTATGACGGGCGCCAACGGCGGCCTGGTGGTCGTAGCGGCGGACGATCCCTCGATGCACTCCTCGCAGAACGAACAGGACTCCCGCTTCTACGCCAAATTCGCCATGATTCCCTGCTTCGAACCCGCATCGCAACAGGAAGCCTACGAGATGATCGGCGAGGCGTTCGACTTCTCGGAGAAATACCAGATTCCGGTGCTGATGCGCGTGACGACCCGCATGGCCCACTCGCGGGCCGTGGTCGAAATCGGCGAACCCCGCCAGCAAAACACGCTCCACTACCCCGAGCGGCCCCGCCAGTGGATCCTCATGCCGGGCAACTCGCGCGTACGTTACAAAACCCTCATCGAGGAGAACAAACTCTTCGAGCAGGAGGCCGAACATTCGCGCCACAACCGCTACATCGACGGACCGGACAAATCCATGGGCATCATCGCCTGCGGTCTGGCCTACAACTATATTATGGAAAACTTCCCGGAAGGCTGCCCCTTCCCCGTGCTGAAGATCTCGCAATACCCGCTGCCGACGGCACTCGTACAGCGCATGGCTTCGGAATGCCGTTCGCTGCTGATCGTCGAAGAGGGACAGCCCCTGGTAGAGGAGATGATCCGCGGTCTGCTGGGTACTCCGATTCCGGTCAAAGGACGTTTGAGCGGCGAGCTGCCCCGCACGGGCGAACTCACGCCCGACAACGTACGCGGCGCCCTCGGTCTGCCCCGCCGCGAGAGCGAGGCGGCCAGCCAGCTCACCATGCCCCGTCCCCCGGCCCTTTGTCAGGGCTGCGGTCACCGCGACGTCTATACGGCACTGAACGACGTGCTGCGCGAGCACTACCCCAATCACAAGGTCTTCAGCGACATCGGCTGCTATACGCTCGGTTCGCTGCCCCCGTTCCGGGCGATCGACACCTGCGTAGAGATGGGTGCTTCGGTCACGATGGCCAAGGGCGCTGCCGACGGCGGACAGTTCCCTTCGGTAGCCGTAATCGGCGACTCGACCTTCACCCACTCGGGCATGACCGCCCTGCTGGATGCCGTGAATGAAAAAAGCAACATCACCGTCGTAATCTCGGACAACCTCACTACCGGCATGACCGGCGGCCAAGATTCGGCCGGCACGGGACGCCTCGAGCAGATCTGCGCCGGACTGGGCGTGGAACCCGAACACATCCGCGTCGTAGTACCCCTGCCCAAGAACATGGAGGAGATCCGCCGCACGATCCGCGAAGAGATCGAATATAAAGGGGTTTCGGTCATCATCCCGCGCCGCGAGTGCATCCAGACCGCCAAACGCCACAACGCAAAAAAACAGTAGTACGACCATGAAACGGGACATCATACTTTCCGGCGTGGGAGGACAAGGCATCCTCTCGATCGCCACCGTCATCGGAGCCGCCGCCCTCAAGGAGGGACTCCACATCAAACAGGCAGAAGTACACGGCATGAGCCAGCGCGGAGGCGACGTACAGTCGAACCTGCGCATCAGTTCGGACGAGATCCTCTCCGACCTGATCCCCCAGGGCGCGGCCGATATCATCATCTCGCTCGAACCGATGGAGGCGCTGCGCTACGTACCCTACCTGAATCCGGAGGGCTGGGTGATCGCCAACACCACGCCGTTCGTAAACATCGACAACTACCCCGAACCGGAGGCCGTATTGGCTGAACTCGGGAAGCGCAAACATGCGATCCTGATCGATGTCGATGCCATCGCCAAGGAGCAATCCTCGCCCCGTGCGGCCAACATCGTGCTGCTGGGCGCCGCCGCTCCTTTCCTGGGGCTCGACGCCGACAAGTTCGAGGCGGGCATCCGCAGCATCTTCGCCCGCAAAGGCGAGCAGATCGTCGAAATGAACCTCAAGGCATTCCGCGCCGGATACGAATACGCACAAAAACACCGCAAGTAATGGCAGCTCTCATTCCGCAGAAGATGTTCGACGAGCAGCTCGCCGCCATGGACATCGAAAACTTCGCACAGGCCACGATCCGTCAGGTCGGAGCCGTCGGCGGCGCCCTCGAGAAGAACTCGGGCACCGAATTCCTGCACCTCGAAATGGGCGTTCCGGGCCTTCCGCCGGAGACTGTCGGCGTCGAAGCCGAACAGCAGGCCCTCGCCCAGGGACGGGCTTCGATCTACCCCAGCATCACGGGCATCGCCCCGCTCAAGAGCGAGGCTTCGCGCTTCGTCAAGGCCTTCCTCGACATCGACGTCGCCCCCGAGGGCTGCATCCCGACCGTCGGTTCGATGCAGGGCGGCTTCTGCCTGTTCCAGATCTGCTCGCAGTGCGACCCCAAGAAAGACACCATTCTGTTCATCGACCCGGGCTTCCCGGTGCAGCGCCAGCAGGTGCGCATCTTGGGCATCAAGCACGAATCGTTCGACATCTACGACTTCCGCGCCGAGAAACTTGGTCCCAAGCTGGAGAGCTATCTCAAGCAGGGCAACGTCGCGGCGATCATCTACTCGAACCCCAACAACCCGGCGTGGATCTGCCTCACAGAGAGCGAGCTGCGCACCATCGGCGAGCTGGCAACCAAGTACGACACGATCGTTCTCGAAGACCTGGCCTACATGGGCATGGACTTCCGCAAGGAGTTGGGACATCCGTTCAAAGCTCCGTTCCAGGCCACCGCAGCCCGTTACACGGACAACTACGTGCTGATGATTTCCGGCTCGAAGATCTTCAGCTACGCCGGTCAGCGCATCGCCATCGCAGCGATCTCGGACAAACTGCGCAACCGCTTCTACCCGGCTCTCAAGGAGCGCTACGGCATCGGCCGTTTCGCCGAATCCTACGCCCTGACATTCCTCTACGCCGCATCGTCAGGCGCAAGTCACTCGGCTCAATACGCTTTGGCGGCCATGTTCAAAGCGGCGGCGGACGGCAAGCTGGACTTCGTGGCCCACACCCGCGAATACGCACACCGCGCTCACCGCGTCAAGGAGCTCTTCGAGCGTCACGGTTTCCACATCGTCTATGACAAAGACCAGAACGAACACGTGAGCGACGGATTCTTCTTCACGGTAGGCTACGGTTCGATGCCGAGTTCCGACCTGGTGGCCGCGCTGCTGCGCTACGGTATCTGCGCGATCTCGCTCACCTCGACGGGCAGCCTCCAGAACGGCGTGCGTGTCTGCGTGTCGCAGATGAACCGCGAGGAGCAGTACGACCTGCTCGACCGGCGCCTCCGCGACTTCGCGCAGGACTACGCCCGGAAATAAATCCGGCATTGCAGCTCCGGGTCGCTGTGAAATCGTCCCGGAGCTGCACTCCGGAGCAAAGAATCCGGTACGGACTCCGGGAACGACCGTTCACACCCGACGAAGAGAAGGAGCCGAATAAATTCGGCTCCTTCAAATAACCAACAAAAAAGACAAAACCTACCGTCTCCGGCCGACGACGGTGCCGAATTTTCCATCCACCGACCGACTGCCGGAAACGACATAGAAAACCAAACCCATGATCAACTACACCACTGCCGCTGAAGCTGCGAAGCTCATCAAATCCAACGACAGCGTTTATATTCAGGGAAGCGTTTCGATTCCGGAAGTGCTCGTGAAAGCGATGGCCGACCGGGGACACGAACTCCGGGGGGTGAAGGTCTATTCGGCTTTCGCCATCGGACGGGAGGAAGCGCCCTACTGCAAGCCCGAATACAAAGACAGTTTCCTCGTATATAGCCTCTTCGTGTCGAACTCCGTCCGCAACTGGATCGCTCAAGGGTACGGACAGGCTATCCCGGCTTTTCTGGGTGAGATTCCGGGGCTTTTCCGCAAGGGGATCATCCCGATCGACGTAGCGCTGCTGAACTGTTCGCGCCCCAACGAGGAGGGCTATTGCAGTTTCGGCACCTCGGCCGACCTCGCGGTTTCGGCCGCCGAATGTGCGAAGGTCGTCATCGCCCAGATCAACCCCCACGTGCCGTTCTCCTACGGCGACGCGCTGATCCACGTCTCGAAACTCACGGCCGCCGTCGAAGTCGATGAACCTCTGGTGGAGCTTCCGACCGCCCAGCCCAACGAAATCGACCGCAAGATCGGCGGCTACATCGCCGAGCTGATTCCCGACGGTGCGACCCTCCAGATCGGCGTGGGCGGCATCCCCAACGCCGTACTCGCGGCCCTGGGCGATCATAAACACCTGGGACTCCACACCGAAGCACTCACCGACGGGGTAGTACCCCTGATTCGGAGCGGCGTGATCGACAACTCGCAGAAAAAAGTGCTTCCGGGCAAAAACCTCGCGTCGCTGGCTCTCGGCTCGAAGCGGCTTTACGAATACATGGACTACAACGAAGACCTGATCATGAAGGACGTGGCATGGACGAACGACCCGTTCCGCATCCGCGAGAATCCGAAGGTCATGGCCATCAATTCGGCGCTGGAGGTCGATCTGACGGGCCAGATCTGCGCCGACTCGATCGGCACGATGATCTACTCGAGCGTAGGCGGACAACACGACTTCATGTACGGCGGCGCCCTCTCCGAAGGCGGTAAAACCTTCATCGCGCTCCCCTCGACCACCTCGAAGGGACACTCCAAGATCAAGGCCCTGCTGACGCCCGGCGCCGGCGTGGTGACCACCCGTTTCCAGACACAATACGTCGTCACGGAGTACGGTGCGGCCTACCTGCTGGGCAAAGGACTCGCCGAGCGTGCCCGCGCCCTGATCGACATTGCGCACCCCTCGGCCCGCGAAGAGTTGGAAAAAGCCGCCTGCGAACGCTTCGGCTATTCGTTCCTGCGGCTCAAATAGGCTCCTCGACTCCATGTGCAGGAATCGTTCGCGGACGCCTGTCCGCTCTGCGCGGAAGTGATTTTCTCGCAAGATCCATATATTATAAGGTATATCAAAAAACAGGACTCCTGCCGAAACCGGAATAACCGTGTATGCGGAATAACTAAAGACCGTCCCGCCTCCTTTTTCAGAGGATGGGACGGTCTTTTTTCCACACAAAATCCCCCTCTCGACCGATATATCGGGGGGGGGTAAAATTTTATTGATTTTCGATAAATTTTTCTTGTTTTTCACAAATATACTTTCTATCTTTATCGCAACAAACGATAAGAACGGACGCAGTGCCTGCAAGCGTTTCCAAAAGTCGAGGAATTACATAACGCCGGCACAGGAAACACCCCGCAGAACCCTTCGGTTTCGACCGGCAGGAACACTTCACGGATCAACAGGAAATACGCCGAAACAAAAACAGCGAACAAAATCAACGACCATAAAAAAACGGGATCACTCCCTCTCGATATGATTGTACTCGAAAACATCAACAAGACCTACCACAACGGCGCTCCGCTGCATGTACTCAAGGGCATCGACCTCGAAATCGGAAAGGGCGAGCTGGTTTCGATCATGGGGGCCTCGGGATCGGGCAAATCGACCCTGCTGAACATCCTCGGGATCCTGGACGACTACGACACGGGCAAATATTTCCTGAACGGGCGCCTGATCAAACACCTGAGCGAGACGCAGGCCGCCGCTGCCCGCAACAACATGATCGGCTATATTTTCCAGTCGTTCAACCTGATAAACTACAAGAACGCGGTCGAGAACGTCGCCCTTCCCCTCTACTACCAGGGCGTTTCGCGCCGCAAGCGCAATGCCGAAGCCCTCGAATACCTCGACCGGCTGGGACTCCGCGACTGGGCCAACCACATGCCCAACGAGATGTCGGGCGGCCAGAAGCAGCGCGTGGCCATCGCCCGGGCATTGATCAACAAGCCCCAGATCATTCTCGCCGACGAACCTACGGGCGCCCTGGACAGCAAAACCTCGCAGGAGGTAATGGACCTGCTGCGGCAGGTAAACGGGACGGGCATGACCATCATCTGCGTAACCCATGAACAGTCGATCGCCGACCAGACGGACAAGATCATCCACCTGAAGGACGGCGTGATCGGTTCGATCCAAAACCTCCGGCCATGAGAGAGTTGCTGTTGGAAATCTGGGCGTCGATCCGCCGCAACAAGCTGCGCACGTTCCTCACGGGCTTCTCGGTCGCATGGGGCATCTTCATGCTGGTCATCCTGCTCGGCTCGGGCAACGGACTGAAAAACGGCACGCTCTCCAATTTCGGGTCGATGGCCGTCAATTCGGTCATCATCAACGGCGGCTGGACCTCGCAACCCTACAAGGGCTACGACAAGTGGCGGCGCATTAACATCACCAACCGCGACCTGGAGATCCTGCGCACCGAATTTCCCGAAGTGGACAAGGTTTCCGCCCGCGTGCAGGGACCGGGACAATACAACCTCTCCCACGGACGCGACTTTCTGAACAATGCGGCCGTAGTCGGCAGCGACCCGGAATACCGCGAAATCATGAATGTCAGGGTGCTCGACGGACGCTTCCTGAACGATACCGACCTTCGGGAGCGGCGCAAGGTGATCGTCGTGGATAAAAACGTGCGGGATGTCCTGTTTCACGGTCAAAGTCCCGTCGGACAGCACCTCCTGGTCAACGGAACATCGTACAGCATCATCGGTGTTTTCGAGATGGACCAGTTCGGCTCCTACACATTCACCTTCATCCCGCTGACGACCGCCCAACTGCTCTTCAACCACAGCGATCCGAGCGTAGGACAGACCTATATTTCGGTGAAAGACATCGACACCGATCAGAAAATGGCCGAATTCGAACAGCGGCTCCGCAATCGTCTGGCCGCCGAACACACCTTCGCGCCCGACGACGAAAGCGCCGTCTGGATCTACAACCGCATGGAAGGTTACAAGAACATGATGCTCGTCTTCGGCGGCATCAACCTCTTCATCTGGATCATCGGTCTGGGAACGCTGCTCGCAGGCATCGTGGGCGTGAGCAACATCATGCTGGTAACGGTGCAGGAGCGCACCTTTGAATTCGGCATTCGCAAGGCGCTCGGGGCCAAACCCTCGTCGATCATCCGACTGATCCTGACCGAATCGGTGATGATCACCGCCGCATTCGGCTATATCGGGATGGTGCTCGGCGTATTCGCCATGGAAGGAGTGAACAAGCTCATGACACAAACTCCGCCCGGTGGGGAGAACACGTTCAACATCTTCGTCAATCCGACGTTGAACCTCTCGGTAGCGGTAAGCGCGACGATCGTCCTGGTTCTGGCCGGACTTATCGCAGGTTACATCCCCTCCCGCCGGGCTGCCCGACTGAAGACCGTCGATGCCCTGCGGCACAATAAATAACTGCGCGACAACGAATCCCACAACGACCGGGGAACAGATAAGGAAGCACCCCGGAGTCCGAAGGACGACAAAAGTCCCCTCCCGATGAAGGGATTGAGGGGTGGGTAAGAATTGAATACGCGGCCAAGCCGCGAAACTACGACAGACCGAAAAGAGAACAGCAACAACGAGCCCGGGACACCCGGAAGAAAGAAAAGGAACCAAACTATGACAGGATTTTTCGATACGGATCGCTGGAACGAAATCTGGCAGACGATCTCCCGCAACCGCAGGCGCAGCATCATGACGGCGCTGGGCGTCTTCTGGGGTATCTTCATGCTGATCGTCCTGCTGGGTGCCGGCACGGGGCTGGGCCGCATGTTCCGCGCCCAACTGGGCGGCACGGCCACCAACGCCATTTTCATCATGTCCGACCGCACCTCCGTCCCTTACGAAGGTATGCCTACGGGCCGCAGCTGGGAACTGGACTGGGACGACCTGGAAGCGCTCCGGAAACTACCCCGCATCGAATACATCTCGGCTGTTTGCTGGGGCAATCAACGCAACATGAGCCACCAAGACCACAAAGGCGAATTCGGACTGATGGGCTACTCGCCCGACATGCAGCAGATCGCTCCTCAACAGATTCTCATGGGGCGTTACCTGAACGAAGTCGATGAACTGCGCCAGCGCAAAGTCTGCGTAATCGGGCTTCAGGTCTGGCGCGACCTCTTCCCCGGCGGAGAAGATCCCACAGGCAAAACGATCCAGATCGGCAGCTCCTACTTCACGGTCGTCGGCGTTACCAAACCCCTGGGCGGTATGATGGCCTTCAGCGACCCGGAGCGGACCGTCGTCATCCCGGCGCTGCTCGTACAGCAAATGTACGGACTGGGACGGACGATCGACATGCTGGCACTCACCGGATATGCGGACGAACCGACCCAAGAGGTGATCCAGGAGTGCCGGCAAAGCATCGCCGCACGGCACCTGATCGCTCCCGACGACAAGAAGGCGATCTATTTTCAGGATACCTCCGAGGTCTTCGGCAAGATCATGGGGCTCTTCCGAGGCATCTCCCTGCTTACGTGGATCGTAGGTCTGGGTACGCTGCTCGCGGGCATCGTGGGCATCAGCAACATCATGCTGGTGCTGGTACGCGAACGCACGCAGGAGATCGGCATCCGCCGCGCCATCGGCGCTTCGCCCCTGACGATCCTTTCGCAAATCCTCTCCGAGAGCTTCATCCTCACTTTTATCGCGGGCATCTTCGGTTTCGGTGCGGGCGTAGGCGTTCTCTCCATCGCCGACAGTTTCTACGCGCGGGCCGCCCAGATGGACCAACACCTGCCCGATATTTCATGGCAGATCTCCTTCGGTATGGGAATACTCGCGCTGGGGATCCTCGTCCTGGGCAGCCTGCTGGCAGGCATCATCCCTGCGACCCGGGCACTGCGGATCAAAGCCGTGGATGCGATCCGCGAAGAGTAAACCCCGAAACTCGAAACAAACGCAAAAAACCGACATAATATGAAAAAGTTTCTGAAGATTTTCCTGGGCATCCTGTTCCTCGCGCTGCTCGTCGGCACATTCGTCTTCCTCTGGAACAAAACCCGCCCCGTGAAGGTGGTTTACACCCTCGCAACCCCCGTGCGCGACACGATCCGTCAGTACGTCATCGCCTCGGGCAAGGTCGAACCCCGCGACGAGGTGCTCATCAAGCCCCAGATCTCGGGTATCATTTCCGAGGTGCTCTGCAAGGCCGGCGACCGTGTAAAACAGGGCGACGTCATCGCTACGGTGAAGGTCATTCCCGAAATGGGAACCCTCAATGCCGCCGAATCCCGCGTGACGGTGGCCCGGCTCTCGCTCGACCAGACCCGCAAGGAGTTCGAACGCACCGAAGCCCTCTATGCCAAAGGCGTGGTATCGCAGGAGGAGTTCGAGAAGGGGCAGACCACCCTGCGCCAGGCCGAAGAGGAGTTCCAGAATGCCGAAGACAACCTGGAAATCGTCAAAACCGGTATTACCAACCGATACAAAGATTTAAGCAACACCCAGATACGCTCCACCATCACGGGTATGATCCTCGACGTACCGATCAAGGTCGGCAACTCGGTGATCCAGGCCAATACCTTCAACGACGGCACCACGATCGCCACGGTCGCCGACATGGGCGACATGCTCTTCCGGGGCAATGTCGATGAAACCGACATCGGCCGCCTGCACGCCGGCATGCCCGTCGTGCTGACCATCGGTGCCATGCAGGGTACCGTCCTCCAAGCCACGCTGGAGTACATTTCGCCCAAAGCCGCCGATGTGAACGGAATCATCATGTTCGAGGTGAAGGCCGCCGCCAAGATCCCGGAATCGGTCTTCGTCCGTGCAGGTTACAGCGCCAATGCCAGCATCGTGACCGACAGCCGCGAAGGTGTTCTCACACTGCCCGAAAGCACCATCCAGTTCGAAGAGGGCAAGCCCTGCGTCTATATCCTCACCAGTCCTGAGGAGAGCCCCGAACAAACCTTCGAGAAACGGGACGTAACGCTCGGTCTGTCGGACGGCGTGAACATCGAAATCGTATCCGGCGTCACCGAAACGGACAAAGTCCGCAACCTCCAACAACAGTCCATCTAAATCCCTGCCACCATGAAATTCGGAACTCTTTTCATCGCACTGCTGCTCGCGGGCAGCACGGCGCAGGCCCAAATTCCGACTCCGACACCCGAAGCAGGCCCTTGGAGCCTGGACGACTGCATCCGATACGCCCACGAACATAACATACAGATCCAGCAACAGGCGCTGCAAGTCGAACAGCGCTCCGTCGAACTCAACACCTCGCGCCACAGCCGCCTGCCCGACCTCGGTGCCAACCTCGGTACGAACTTCAGCTTCGGACGAAGCCTCATCAGCAACAACACCTACGCCGACAACAACCAGGTGTCGGGTTCGCTCGGCGTTTCGGCCTCGCTGCCGCTCTTCATGGGCGGACGCATCAACCACGAAATCGCAGCAGGCAAGCTGAGCCTGAAAGCCGCTGTCCAGGACCTGGACCGGATCCGTGAAGACGTATCGGTCAATATTATGTCGTATTACCTCGACGTGCTGGTCGCAAAGGAGTTGGTTAATGTTGCAGAGCAAGCGCTCGCCTTGAGCACACAACAGGTGGAACGCAGCCGGGAGCAGGTACGAACGGGCAAAGTCGCCGAGTCGGTGCTTTACGAAAACGAAGCCCTGCTGGCGGCCGACGAATACAAACTAACCCAAAGCCGCAACGACCTCTCACTCTCCCTGCTGGCCCTGAGCCAGGCCCTGAACCGGACGAGTGCCGAAGGATTCGACATAGTCGCCCCGACTTTCGACAGCCTCACCGTGGAGTCGATGCGTCACCTGCGTAACCCGGCCGAAGTGCTCTCCTACGCCCTGGACAACCGTCCCCGCATACAGGCCGAGCGCTTCCGCCTCGAGCAGGCTCTCCGGGCGGTGCGGATGTCCCGTGCGGCTTACTACCCCCAGATCACGCTGACAGGAGGATACGGCACCAACGTCTATCACTCGTTCGCTACGGGTGCGGTAAATCCCGCTTTCGGACGCCAGTTCCGCAACAACAGCACCGAATACGTAGGGGTGGCGATCAACATCCCCATCTTCAACCGCATGGCGACCCGCAACAGCGTGCGAACGGCCAAACTGGGCGTACGGAGCCAGCAGCTCGTCCTGACCGAAGCCGAGCAGACCCTGCAAAAAGAGATCGAAACGGCCTACTACCAGGCCGATGCCGCCCTGTTGAAATACCGTTCGGCGGAAAAAGCGCTCAATTCCGCACAGGTCGCCTTCAGGTACGAAGCCGAGAAATACGCTGCGGGCCGCTCGACGACCTTCGACTACAACGACGCCAAGACCCGCATGCAGAAGGCCGAATCCGACCAGATCCAGGCCAAATACGAATTCATATTCCGCACCAAGATCCTCGATTTCTACGCGGGTTTCCCCCTGACGCTTTAAGCGCGGTAAACGAAACCCGAAGACTCCGACCGCAAGCAGTACAAGAGAGAAGCTCCCGGAAACGATTTGCGTTTCCGGGAACTTCTCTTGTCGATGTAGATTCTCTCTCTGCAGATGTTTCCGGGCAACTCTTCTCCTGTCCCAAGCGGAAAAGAGAGGCAATCCGGCGGATTCGTTCCGCAGCCTTACTCCGCGATCGAAAGATCGGCGAAGGAGAAAACTTCGGTCGAAACCTCGCCCAGCGGACCGCTCTTGGCATTGACCCCCACCTGTACTTTGACGAAGTCGATGTACTTCAGTTCGACAGGCGTTCCGTCGGGCTGCATGGCATTGGCGATTCGGAATCCGTTGCTCTGTCCCTTTCCGTCCATTGCATCGCCACCCGCAAGACAGTCGCTTCCGTAATTGTCGGCATAACCCCACTCGTAAGGGCGGTTGATCCAAAACCCTCTGTCATCGACCATATTCCGAGATTCGAGCAGCGTACCGCGCAACGTATAAGTATCGGCGGCCCAAGCCGGATAATAGAAATCCTGGTCGTGAAACTCACCCCTGTATTCGACCGTGCCGCTGCGACCTTCCGAATCGGTCCACTGCACGTCCATCCCCCTTCCGGCAGGGCGGTAATAAGTCACGGCATAACCGGAAACAGTCCCTTCCTTACCCGTTTCGCTGCCCCGCAACTCGTACCACTCGTCATCGGGCTCACCGTTGCCGTTCACGTCCTGCATGACCCACACCACGCCCGGCTCCGAGCTGGTGTCGAATGCATTCCCCTCAATGGAAAAATCATAGCCGCTTTCCATTCGGGCGATACTGTGGTCGAACCCGACGATCAGATAACCGCCGAATCCCCCGAGCGAAACATAACTCCGCGCCTCCAGCCTCCCGGCTGCATAAGCCACGGCATCTTCATGGGTACGCTCGTTGCCCGTATATCCGGCTTCGGTCTTTTCGCCGACCAACTGCCCGGGAGCGGGCAGAAATTCGTAAACCGCATGCTGGAAACGACTGCTCGCCACACTCGCCGGGCGTCGGCGCTGCTCCTCGTCCGCAAAGGCATGAACGACGATCTCGGCAGACAGCGTAGCAACCCCTCGGACGATGTTTCGCGTAAGACGCTCGGAAGCATCGCCGCCTTCGGTCACATCGACCCGAACGGTATAGTCGCCCGGCCCGTCGGGTGTAAACTTAAACACGGCACCCGTTTCGGCTACGACCGGTTCCCCATCAACCGACCAGACGAACTGCGGATCGGCGATATAAGCCAGCGACGGCGCAAGATAGACCGCACGGCCGACGAACGTGCTCCGATCGGTCGTTTTACAGTAATGAGAGAGCTTTTCGAAGCGGACCTCCGAAGGCATCTTCTCCACGACCTCCACGACAAATTCCTTGAAGGAGGTTCCGTCGTCGTTCGATGCCTCGATACGGATCGGGTAGCTCCCCACCGCCTCTTCCCGGAAGGTATAGCTCATCTGCGTAGAAACGACCTCGCCGGCACAAAGCCACCGGCAGCGGAAGTCCTCCTGGTCCGAATGCTGAATATCGGGAGTGAAGGTATATTCGACACCCGGCAGAACCTTGAGCCCCTCGGCAGGCAGTGCGAGCGAAATGACGGGCGGAGTAAGCTCCAGCACATCCACCCGCAGCTCCGCTTCAGCTTTTCCGGCAGCCGTTTCGACACGGAACGTGATATACACTTCACCCAGTTCGGTAAAGACGGCCGTATAGGTCGGTTCGGAACCTGCCAGCTTGCCATCGACGATCCATGAGTAGGTAGCTCCCTCGGCATACTCCACCGTAGGAGCGATGGTCAGCTCCCGGCCCATCTTGACGGTATAAACCCCCGACTCGCTGTCGAGCGTAATGACGGGAGCATGATCCCGGTCGTCCAAAATCACTTCGTCCTTGTTGCAGGCGGTCGTCAGCAGCGCCGCAAACACCGCCCAAAACGGGAAATATCTTTTCGAAAAAAACCACATAGCACGTTGCATATATTCGCGTTTACGGCACGCGGCAGAGCGGAAACCCGCCCTGCCGACGCACACAAAAACGATTTATCTTCAAAAGTCGTCGCCTCCGCCCGGTGCAGTCCGTCACGGACTTTTCCGCAAGTCGGAAACGATCGCCGAAATCGGTCCGGAAACTCTCCGGAAAAACATTACAGCTCGATCGTAATGTCATCCAGAGCATAATAGGCCGGCATCGAGAAGCCATAACCGTTATCGGGGCCGCCCGTCATATTGAAACGAACCTTCGCCACCTTGCCCAGCGAAGAGAGGTCCCATTTGGTCCACTCCTTAATCAGCTTGTCCTTCGATGCGAAAGTCATCGTCACGGTGCCGGTCTCCTTACCTGCGGCATCGTAACCCGTAGCATGAATCAGTACATCCTGACCCTCCTCAAGCGCAGGTGCAAGGGCATTGCCTTTGGCCGCCACACTCAAAAAATAGCAAGTCGAATTGATGTAACAGCTCTGGATCGTACGCGCTACACCGTCGGGGAAAGCGAAAATAGGACGGCTGTCGCCATAGTCGGGGTGCGCTTCGTCGTAGTTGCCGTAACCGATAAGGAAATTATCCGATCCGTCGTGGCCGCCGCCCGTAGTAGCATCCTCGTTCTGTGCATTGTACAGGTAGAGGTCAAACTCATAGGTGTTGAACTTCTCGATATCCTTGGAGTTGTAGGACGATACCATAAACGGGTATCCCCAACCTTCGGGACAGGGCGAAGTCAGCTGCGTGGTCTGATCGGTCCAGGTGTACGCCTTATCTTCGTAAACTACGGACATCGCCTTACCGCCGTTATAGTTCGCCACCACCAGCGGCGACCAGTCGTCGCCCTCGAAAGTGATCGTATAGGTCTGGGGTCCTTCGTCCGGCCCGTCGTCGTCCTTCGAACATCCGACGAAAGTTACCGCAGCCGCAGCCAGCAAAGCCAAAAATACTCTTTTTTTCATAATCTTTTATTATTTAATAAATTGTATGTTTCCTCCTGTACGAAAGATCGCCGCAAAGCATACGCTTCGGGGACTCATGGCAACACCGGGTCCGGAAAAATCGACTGAATGGGGAAATCGAGCAAACAGAGCAACCGACATTCGTGATTCCATCCCGTGACCCGCAGGTGTAAAATCTTCGTGCAAAGGCAGGTCTTCTGACTCATCCCGTCCGTCGCGCCTTCCCGGCTTCATGGCCAGTGGCAAAAGAGAGCGATCGAACTATTCCCCGAAAGGAAACAGGACTTACAGCAGCGAGCACTGTTCCGGATTCGCACCGGATTCCCTATTACTCCGCACGCTTCGAAAAAACATACGGATACCTTTTGCGGGTGCAAGTATACGAATAATATTTAATTCGAAAACTCAAAAAAACACGACGACCTCTTGACTTCGCCTTTTCGTCAGCGTATATTTGCAGACGCGCCCTTCCCGTTTCCCGAAACGGGCGCCCATCCTTTCTCTATTTTTTCGATTTCCGCCTGCCGCCGGACTCTTCCGGACGGCAATGACACTGTTTCATCCGACTAAAAAACACACGACATGCCCCGAGGACGCAACAAAGCCCTGATCGCCCGACGCGACGAAATGCTCTGCCACCGCTATCACTACTGGACCGAAACGCAGCGTCTGCGCTTCGACGACACCCTGAAAATCCTCTCCGAAGAGGAATTCTTTCTCTCCGAGGAGCGCATCCTGACCATCCTCCGCGCCAACGGCGACACGCTCCGCGAACTCGCCGGCCGGCCTACTCCGAAAATGCGAAGAGAGCGCTTCCCGACAAGGCGCCATACACCCTCTCCCCGGAAATGATCCGACGGATACGCCCGTCCCTGGCAATAAGGATATTCGGCCCGTTCATTCCTGCGATCCGGCAAAAAGAGGCATCCGCACATCTCCATTCGGAAAAAACAGCTATTTTTGCAGCCGGAACAATCCCGGAACGAAACAAAATGGACTGGTTTACGGATCTTTTTACCCAACATTCGGCCATTCAAGCCGTCGTCGTGCTCTCGCTGATCTCGGTGTTCGGCATGATGCTGGGCAAAGTGCGTTTTTTCGGAATTTCGCTCGGCGTGACGTTCGTTTTCTTCATCGGCATCGCAGCGGGCCATTTCGGACTCTCGGTCGATCCTTCGATGCTGGCTTTCGCCGAAAGTTTCGGGCTCGTACTCTTCGTCTATGCATTGGGATTGCAGGTCGGCCCCGGTTTCTTCAGTTCGCTCCGCTCGGGCGGCATCCGGCTGGTTTCGCTCGCCACGCTCATCGTCCTGACAGGTTCGGCACTGGCCGTAGGGCTCGGCTATGCGGCCCGTGTTCCCATGAGCGACATGGCAGGCATCCTGTGCGGCGCCACGACCAACACCCCGGCGCTCGGTGCGGCACAACAGATGCTCTCGCAGATGCAGTTGGACAGCAACAACGCCACGCTGGGCTGTGCATTGACCTACCCGCTGGGTGTCGTAGGCGTGATTCTGGGCATCATCGCCGTACGCAAACTCTTCGCCCGGCCCTCGGACATTCCGCAACCGGACGCCGAACATAAAAAGAATATCTTCATCGTCGAATTCAAGATTTCCAACCCCGGCGTCGTCGGCAAAAGCATCCGCGACGTCGCGGCATACAGCCACCACCATTTCGTCATCTCCCGCCTTTGGCGTGCCGGGCAGGTTTCGATTCCGACTTCGGACTCGACCCTCGAATCGGGTGATCTGGTACTGGTAATCACCTCGCCGGACGACGTGCAGGCACTGGAACTCCTCTTCGGCGAGCGGGTACAGAAAGACTGGAATACGCACGACATCGACTGGAACGCATTGGACAGCCAGCTCATCTCCCGGTCGATCATCGTCACCCGCCCCGAAATCAACGGCCGCAAACTCAGCTCGCTGCGTCTGCGAAACCTGTACGGCATCAACATCAGCCGGGTGCATCGTTCGGGCGTACAACTGCTCGCCACGCCCGATCTCACGCTGCAACTGGGCGACAGCCTGACGGTAGTGGGTGAAGCGCAGGCGATCGAAGGCGTCGAAAAAATCCTCGGCAATGCCGTCAAACAGCTCGACGAACCCAACCTGATTCCGGTTTTCATCGGTTTGCTCCTGGGCCTGCTGCTGGGAAGCATCCCTTTCGCGGTACCGGGTATCAGCCTCCCCGTCAAACTGGGACTCGCAGGCGGCCCGATCATCCTCGGCATCCTGATCGGGACCTTCGGCCCCCGCATCCACATCGTCACCTACACCACGTTGAGCGCCAACCTGATGCTCCGGGCATTGGGACTGTCGCTCTATCTGGCCTGCCTGGGGCTCGAAGCGGGCGCCCATTTCGTCGAAACGATCATGCGCCCCGAAGGAATGCTCTGGATCGGACTGGGATTCCTCCTCACGTTCGTCCCCATCGTTATCGTAGCCGCCCTGTCGCTGCGGTTCTTCAAACTCGATTTCGGACAGGTAGCCGGCATCATGTGCGGCAGCATGGCCAACCCGATGGCGCTGAACTATGCCAACGACTCGATCCCCGGCGATCATCCGGCCGTGGCGTACGCGACGGTCTATCCCGTATGCATGTTCCTGCGGGTCATCATCATTCAGATTCTGATCATGTGCTTTATTTAGCGGTCGCCGGACGGCAGACCGCCCTGCGTTCCGAAGAGGCGCAGCGAACGGAACCGGGGACTCAACGCCCGACATCCGGCAGCTCCGCCACACGGCGGATCTCGCCTTCGAAATTGGGGGTAAAGATCCCGCCGCCCACTCCTTCGGCGATCTCGCGCAGTGTCCAGAAGCGGCCTCCGTCCAACTCGCCGCTCGGTACGACAGGCCCATCGTACACCGTCTTATAGACATAGACCAACTCCCGTTCGCGTTCCGACTCGAACAGGTAGGTCAGCACGTGCTGCGGCACGAAATCCGTCACGCCGACCTCCTCGCGCACCTCGCGCCGCAGGGCAACGAGAGGCTCTTCCCCCCAATCCACATGGCCGCCTACGGCCGTATCCCACCGTCCGGGCTGGATATCCTTCCACGCCGGACGTTTTTGCAGGTAAAGCTCCCCACGGGAGTTGAACAGATGGAGGTGCACCACCGGATGCAACAGCATCGACCCGCCGTGGCACTCGCCCCGCGTGGCCCGGCCGACGACACGTCCGGCAGCATCGACCACCGGGAACAGCTCTTCCCGATTATCCGCGCATTTCATTTTCCGACAATATTCTATGAGTTTTATTCCGACCGTAAAGACTGCAATAGACGGAGAACATGACGAAGCCCAGCAGGGCCATCGCCGCACCGGGCAGGGCGGCATATTGAGGCCCCAGACCGAAACTGATCGGCAGACCGCCGAAGTAGGCGCCCAAAGCGTTACCGAGGTTGAACGCGATCTGGATCGACGCGGCGCCGAGCATCTCCCCGCCCGGCGCATTCTCCAGAATAAGCAGTTGCTGGGGCGATGAAACCCCGAAGAGCGAAGCCGTCGTCAGGAACATCAGCGGAATCACGAGCCAGTCGATCCGAGCCGCGAAGAAGATCCCTACGAGCAACAGACATATCATCCCCTGAATAAAACGGGCGACCCGTTCGGGAGAGAAGCGGTCCGACAGATGCCCGCCCGCGAGATTACCCACCAGCATTCCCAGCCCCGCGACCATCATCACGGCTGTCATCGCCTGCCCGGGGATGCCCGCCACACGCGTCATGGTCGGAGTCACGTAGCTGTACCAGCAGAAAACTCCTCCATTGGCCAGCAGCGTAGCCAACAAAATCAGCCAGGGAGCCCGCGAACCGAGGAACCGGAATTGCCCCTTCAATCCCGTATCGGGCAGCGCCGGCAGGGCAGGCACCCAGCGGGCGATCAGCAGCAGAGCCATAATTCCCCACAGCCCGACCATCCCGAAAGCCAGCCGCCACGAAAGATAGCTGCCCAAATAGGTACCCAACGGCACACAGAACAGGTTGGCGACAGTCATCCCGAGGATCATGATAGACACGGCCTGGGTTTTGTGTCCCGGATCGGCCACCCGCTCCGCAACAATCGAACCTACCCCGAAGAAAGCCCCGTGAGGCAGGCCCGACACGAACCGCATCGCCAAGAGCACCCAAAAGTCGGGTGCCAGCGAAGCGCAGACGTTACCCAGAACAATAAGAGCGGCAAGAGCGAGCAGAATCCCCTTCAACGCCCGCTTACGTGCAATGAGCACCGTCGCGGGAGCCCCGACGCAAACCCCGATGGCATAGGCCGAAATCAGGTCCCCGGCCCGGGGGATGGAAACGCCCAAATCCCTCGCCACATCGGGCAGAATCCCCATCATGACGAACTCGGCCATGCCGAGAGCCAACGTGCCGAAAGCCAGGGCGATCAAACTCTTTTTCATAAATCGACTCTTTTTACCGACGGCTCCGCACTCCAGGTACGGAACCTTTTTCGCAACTTTCGCATCCTTCGGACCGCTCCGCAGCTCGACAATACGGCGCGTCCGAAGCACGGTCTTTTGATTCGGAGAACAAAAATAGCGCATATCTTCCCCTCTTCCGCCTAAAACGAAAGAATTTCTCACCGACCCGACAAACCGGCCCTCCCGGATTCTACCTGACGGGATGAATCCGGGAGGGCCGATTATATCCTATCCGAAAGCCCAAAGAGAGCCGTATGACTGAGATCAATACCCCAGCCAGTGAAGCCACTCGAGCGCTTCGGGCGTCAGCTTGTCATCGCGGTCCACCCAGGTTCCGGACTCGATGAGCAACGTTTTATACTCCTCGATACGGCGCGTGATCGGAAAATCGGGTCGCGGCAGCGCACTCTTCTCCGCACGCTCCGAAGGGCGAATCGTCCGGTCGAAAACCTCCCGAAGCACCGGGCGCCGGTGTCCCTCCCACTTGAAATCTTCGAGAAAAAGAGCCTGCGTCTCCGGAATCTTATCCATCGGGAAGATCGAAAAGACCGGCTGATTGCGGTAGGTAATGCCTTCGACCGTATTGTTGTCGATATAGTAGGTAGCCGCACCGCTTTGGATAGAAACCAGCCCCACCGGTTCGGGCGAATCGTCCTCCTGCATATAATAGATGGTCTGCACGTTACCGTCCACGTCGTTGCGATAGATCTTGTTATCGCGGAAATAGGCAGTAATCAGCTTGCCCGTCACCTGGTTGTAAGTCATCGTGTCGATCTCGCTCGACATAACCGGACGGCCGACGAATTCCGCTTTCTGGAGTTTGGAGTTTTCGGTATAGATCTTCATCACGTCCGAAGTGATCTGGTTGTCCTGATTCCAAAGCACGGGATCGATATAGAGCAGGATCATCGAGTCCGTGGAAACGGCCACCAGGGAATCGCAGACCGCCTGGAAGTCGTTGCGGAAGATCTTTACCCGGCGATACCCCTTGACCAACCGGTAGAGGGAATCTCCAGCAGGTGCAGCGATCGAATCCCCCCGCAAAGAGTCCGCTGCCGCAACCCCGGCCTTGAGCGAATCGAGCTGCATGGAATCGCGTCCCAGCGAATCCGCAGCAAGAGAGTCCCGGAACAAAGAATCCAACGCGGCAAAAGCCCTGGCCTCCCGCAGGGAGTCGGCGACCAGCGAATCGAGAGCCGACGCCGGAAGCTTGCCTTTCAGGATCGCCTTCCCGGTTTTGGCACGCCGCTTGGCCCAGATTTTCTCCATACGTTCGGCGCGGCGCTCCAGGTTCTTTCTGCGCAATGCCTCCTCCTTCTGTTTCGCAGCGTCGAGCTTGGCAGTAGCCCGAGCCTGACGTGCTTTGGCGATCTGCGCCAGCTTCTCCTTGCGGGCCGCTGCCGCCTGCGCCTTTTTCACGGACGCTATGCTGTCGGCCTGTGCCCGCAATTGAGCTTTCAAGCTGTCGGCCTGGGCTTTCCGCTCCCGCTTGGAAAGAATATGCACGGAAGAATCCGCAGGAAGCGATTTTGGACCGGCCTGCGCAAGGCTGTCGGAAAAAAGCGTATCCACCGCAGAAACGGCGGCCACGGAATCGGCAGGGGTCATTCCGCCCCCCACCCGATCAAGGCTGTCGGAAAGAAGCGTATCTATTGCTGGGGCGGCATCCAGAGAATCGCCCCCCGTTCCTCCTTTTTCAGCCGGAACAGCCGCTATGGGTTCTGCAGCGGAACCAGAACCGGCATCCGCAGTTTCGGACGAGGTTTCGACGGCTCCGGCCGCAGCCTGCGGAGCAGCGGCATCCGCCTGCGATCCATCCTGCGAGGCTTTTGGACCCGCAGCACTCGGTTTCGCAGCCAGTGAATCCACAGACGGTCCCCCCTTAGAGCCGGCCAGAGAATCTGCCGCCAATGCCGCCGCCTTTGCCTTCACCTTCGCCAACGAATCGGCACGTGCCTGCTCGCTCTTCGAGATCGTATAAAGAAACATCGAATCGGCACACATATAGAGCGAATCGCTCTGACTCGTATCGTAGCTGACCACCGAAGGTCGCTGCGTGAGCAGAGCATTGCCCGGCTCCTTCCAATATTCGCCGTAATCGCCGAAAGCGAGCACTTTGTGCTCGGCGTCGTCGATCTGGATATTCCGGAACAAAAGAGCATGCCCGGACTCCCGGTAATAGTCGAGGCTGTCGCTCCACAGCTCCTGCTTTTCGGTCATCACATACCCGTTGCGAGTCAGCACGTAAAGCTCGCGCGGCTTTTCGTAACGTCCCCGGTCGGCATAAATGTAATCGCCGCCTTCGTTCCAGATGTTGGTTCGCTCGAAGAAATGAGCCTGGTCGGTATCCGTATCGTACACCACCGAATCGCCCTTGAGTTCGTACTTGTCGTTGCGCATCTCGACACGATCCACACAGATAATCTGGTGCGTATCAGCATAATAGTAGCCCCGGTCGGATTCGAGGTGATTCTCGCGGTTGGTCAGCATACCGCCTCCGCTGAAAGTACCGATATTGTCCAGCGTATTGAACCGGAAATCGTAAGTATAGAGCGTCGCATCCCCATCGACGACCTTCACCAGCGGAGCATAGACCCGCGCCTCGTTGATCTCACCGTTGTAGTCGGCCCGGTCGCCGTAAATGTATGTCTCTTTTTTATTGATCAGTACGTTGCCGAAGCACTCGATGCGCTTGTCGTTGTAGCGGATCGCGCTGTCGCAGGTAATGACCGCCCCGTTGTGCTGGGCCGCGAAATGCCCTACGAGCACCGTCGCGGTCGTATCGCCGTAAGGAATGGGATATCCCCGGTCGGCGACGAAATCGACCACCTTGTTCGACTCGGGGTCCTGGGCCGGAGCACCCGGAGCCGACGGGGTATGAACACCCGCAACGGGAACGGCCAGCGGCCTGTTCCCCGCGAGGATCACACCTCCGGCGACACCTGCGACCAGCAGTGCGCACACTATTTTTCGCAATCCCTTCGGCATCGGACGATCTCTATTTTACCCAGTTCTTATTTTCGAACTCTCCGTCCCGAAATTCGGGATCGATATAAATGTACATGCCCTCGATCTTCTTGTCGAGCCACTCCTTGAACACTTTCTCGCGTTTGGCGTTCAGCGCCAGCTGTTCGACGCGAATATAGTCCTCATTGAGCGAAACCTTGTGCGGAGGGATCACCTTCACGAGCTTGACGATCTTGCTGAGCTGGTTGCCCATCCAGTCTTCGGTCTGATAGGCGTCGGAAATTTCGCCCTCCTTAAGATTGCGCAGGGCATTGTAGTCGTCGAGGCTCTTGCCACCGGCCCGGCCGAAATCCTCCTTCAGAAAGCGTGTTTCGGTCGCACCAGCCTCATAGTAATGCGCCGCCTCCAGCAAATCGTGGTTGGTCACCACGCCGCCGTTCATCTTCGAATTATCGTCGTCGGAAAACTTCCGGGCCGCCTCCTCGAAAGTAATCGAATCCTTACGGATCAGGTTTGCGATACTGTCCAGCATACGGGCCGGAGCCGCCAGCTCCTCGAGCGTATAGGAGGGTCGCAACACGATATGACGCGCATGGTACATACGCCCCTTCTGGTCGATCAACTGAATCAGGTGATAACCGTATTGCGTTTCGACGACCTCGGAAACCTGCCCCGGCTTCAGATCGGCCAATGCGTCCGCAAACTGCCGCACGAACCCGTCCAAAGGCTGGGGGTCCAGTTCGCCGCCGCTGATAGCCGAACCGTCCATCGAATACATGCGGGCCATGATGTCGAAACGGGTCTGCCCCTTGATGATGCGCTCGCGCATATCCAGCAACCGCTCCTTGGTGCGCTGCTTGGCCTCCTTGATCGACGCCGGGAAACGGGTGATCTGGGCATAAACGTACTGTTCGGGGATAGTCGGCAGACTGTCCGGATCGGTCTTCTTGTAGTAACGCTCCACCTCGCCGGGAATCACCTTGATTTTCCCTACTACGGAACTCTGCATAGCCTGGGCGTATGCCTGCTCCTCGTAACGCTGACGCAGCATTTCGCGCACGTTGAAGATCGGCATATGCTGTTTGGTTTCGAGCGCGGCGATAGAACCCGCATCGTCGATGAGCGCCTGCAAATGGGCTTCCACCCGCTGTGCGATGCCCGAATAGCTGACATCCACCGAATCGATGAGCGCCTGATTGAACAGCAGCTTCTGCATCAGCAGTTGTTCGAGCGCTTCGTCGTGGGGATCGCGGTCCGAAGTGTAACCCTGCTGGCGGCGCTGTTCCACCAGCTCGCCCGCATATTCGTCCACCTCCGACCAGAGGATCGACGATCCGCCGACGACGGCCACCACGCGGTCCAGCATCACCTGCCGCTTCTGGGCGGCCCCTGCAAAAATCGCCAGCACCAACGCTGCGCAAAACAGAATCTTCTTGCTCATCAGTTCTCTATTTTTTCTTCTTCATGGATCTTCACTCTCCCCTCCTCGACCGCTTTTCGGTAAACCTCCTCGTCGTAGGCCCGAATGATCTCGTTCTGCCGCTGGTTGTAGAGGATGCGGCGCACGATCGCCTCGCTGCGCTCCAGCGGTTCGGGATCGCCCGGACGAAGCACGTCGCTTATTTCGAAATAGTAGCGCGAATGACCGTCGCTCATCTCCTGTACGGCCCGCGAGGAGAGCAGGGCGTCGTAACTCTGGTTGCGCAATGTGGGCAGATAGCCCAGAAACTCGGAGAAGGTCACCCACGAAGAGGAGAAATCGTTCAGTACGAAATTGTTCTTGGTACAGATGTCGGCGAACTCTTGCTGCCGGGATGAGCCGGGCTGCGTCATCAACTTGCGCAGCTTCGGCGCCTGCCGGTTGTTGGCGTCGAAGCGAACGATCCGCCCCTTGACCAGGGTTTGATTGACCTTGAAATCCGACGCGTGTTCACGGTGATAGGCAGCAATCTGATCGGCGGTAACGAGCGTATCGATGCGCTCCTCGATCAGATGCTGGTCGAACTTACGGATCAACAACGCCTGGCGGTACTCCTCGACCAGCGAATCGATGTCCTGCTCGGCATCGGAGAAAAGTTCTTCGGCCTCGTGCAATTTAAGCTGTTTGTGCACCCACTTTTCGACATAACGGTTTACGAAAGCCACGCTGTCCTCGCCGACCACTCCCTTCGGAATCGCAGCCTTAACCTCTCGCGCGTACAATTTTCTACCGGCAGCCTCGGCCAACACGACCCGACCTCCGCCCCAATAGCGGGGCACTTCCTGGCACCCTACCGCAAGTACGAGCAGCAGAACAGCTCCTATTTTGGCACAAAAACTCATAACTACAAGGGACAAAGATAATGAAAGCCGAGAGCCTAACCAAATTTATTTGAGTTAAGCCGAGGCGCATCCTATCGTCTAAAAAAGATACTTTTTACCCGAACCTAACGTACCGTGCATCCCGAATATTACATTACGCCCTAATTTATCGTATCGAAAAAACCGGATGCTCCGGTGCAGATAATCCGGGGAAAACCGGCACAGACAATACTTCTGCATGATACCCGCCGACGATCCCGCTCCTGCGGTACGCCGCAAAATAGCCCCCGACCGTCACAACAGGTTACCGGATCGTATTTTTATCCAACTTTTTCACCCGGGCCAGCAAACGGTAGATCATATAGCCCGATGCGACGAAAAGCACGAGCGCGACGACGTAAACGATCGTATAGAGCGTATCGCTGCCGATAACCGAACGTATCGTGGCCCCGTCCAGTCCGACCATAATCAACAGGAAAGCCGCGCCGTTGTTCATGGCATGGAGCAGAACGACCGAAAAGATCGAATTGGTCTCGATGTAGATGAAACCCAGGATCAGTCCCATCACGAAAGCATTGACCGCCAGCGCCGGATGTCCGTGCAACACGGCGAAGAACGCCGACGAGAGGAACAGAGCCGCCACGACGCCGTATTTGGCCCGCACCGACTCGAGAATGATGCCCCGACAGAGGAACTCCTCCAACAGAGGAGCCATGACCACCAGCGTAATGATCGCCCAGAAGCCCCGGCCGTAAACTGCGGACGAAGGCGTCGGAAGCAGCTCCACCACCGGTTCGATAACGATACCGGCTGCCAGCATCATCACCAGTCCCCAGAGCAGCAGAACCGGATTGAGCCCCCGCGCCGAAAAGCGCAGCGTCTTGCGCGTTCCGTGCCGCAAGCGGCGATATAACAGCGTGAAAAGAATCATTAGTCCCATCGTCACCATGTAGGTGAAAGCCGTAAAACGCGCCAGAGCATCCTGTTGTTCGGGCGTCGGAGCGACGTTGCCGCGCAGCAAGTCCCAGTCCGGAAAATCGAACCCGGCGAAGCGGGCGGCAAGCAGCCCGACGAATTGCAGCAAATACCAGATTCCTACCAGAGCCAGCAGGTCGATAAGAGTCGGAAATCGGTATTTATGAGTTGGTTGCGGCGTTTGCCTCCGATCGGATGTTCCGGGAGTATCCCCAACAGGAGCTTGCGGACGGCCATCGGACGGAGTCGTGGAATCGGTATGTGCCATAGCTTCTATGTTTTATCTTCGTTATAAAGACCTGTTTTACGCTTCGAAGATAGGCATTTTTCGGGATCGTTATGGTTTTTCCCGATAAAATTCGTATTTTTGGCCGATTATAACCCGTTAAAATCAGCAAACATGGCAAAGGTCATCGCATTGGCCAATCAGAAAGGCGGCGTGGGCAAGACGACCACAGCCATCAACCTCTCGGCGTCACTCGCGCTGCTGGGCAAGAAAGTTCTCCTGCTGGATGCCGATCCGCAGGCCAACGCTACGTCGGGACTGGGCTTCGACATCAACCTGGAGGGCATTTACGAGTGCATCACCGGAGCAAAGACGGCGGCCGACGTAATCCTCCAAAGCCCGGACGTAAAGAACCTCTGGCTGCTCCCCTCGTCGATCGACCTGGTGGCCGCCGACACCGAGCTACCCAAGATGGAGAACGGACACCACGTGATCCGCCGTATCGTGGAGAGCGTGCGCGACCGCTACGACTATATCCTGATCGACTGCTCCCCCTCGCTGGGCTATACGACGGTGAATATCCTCACGGCCGCAGACACGGTGCTGATTCCCGTACAGTGCGAATACCTCGCGCTCGAGGGGCTCTCGAAGCTGCTCAACACCATCCGCATCGTCAAGAACGGACTGAATCCGGCGCTCGAAATCGAAGGCTTCGTGCTGACGATGTACATGCGCAACCGCCTCAACAACCAGGTGGTGAACGAGGTTCGCAACCACTTCGGAGAGCTGGCCTTCGACACAATAATTCAACGCAATATCCGTTTAGGAGAAGCCCCCTCGCACGGAAAACCCGTCATCCTGTACGATGCTTCCGCCGTCGGGTCGGCCAATTACCTCACGTTGGCCAAGGAGCTCCTGAAACGCAACCGCAAAAGCAATCAAAAAGCAAAATAGCATTATGAAACAGAAGGGATTAGGGCGCGGCCTGGACGCCATTTTCGGGAGCGAACACCTGGATGCCAGGCTCAAACCGATGACCGAAATGGCGGAGATTTCCGTTTCGGCGATCTTCCCCAACCCCACGCAGCCGCGCACGGAGTTCGATGAAGAGGCGCTCGAAGAGCTGGCCGACTCGATCCGCACGCTGGGCGTAATCCAGCCCATCACGGTCAAACGCACCGACGACGGACGCTACCTGATTATCAGCGGCGAACGCCGCTGGCGGGCCGCCCGCAAAGCCGGACTGGAGTCCCTGCCCGCCTATATCCGCGAAGTGGACGACGAGAACCTGCATGCCATGGCCCTGGTGGAGAACATCCAGCGCGAAGACCTCAACGCCATCGAAATCGCCCTGGGAATGCAGCGGCTGATCGACGAATGCAACCTCACGCAAGAGGCGCTCTCGGAAAAGGTCGGCAAGAAACGCTCGACCGTGTCGAACTACATGCGTCTCTTGAAACTGCCTAACGAAGTACAACTCGCCCTCAAGGAGGGGCTTATCTCGATGGGACACGCCAAAGCGATCGCCGGAGCTCCCGAAGAGTTGCAACTGCGCCTGCTCAAAAAGTGCATCCGTAAGGGACTCTCCGTGCGCCAGATCGAGGAACTGGTCCGCGCACTGACCGACCCTGCGGCAAAACCCGCAGCTCCGGCCGAAGACGAGGAGTATCCCGAATCGTATGCGCGGCTGGTGGAACAGCTCGAAAAATTCTTCTCGCAGGAGATCAGCATCAAACGCTCGAAAAACGGCGGCGGCCGCATCGTGATCGACTTCTCTGACGACCGGGATATCGAACGCTTCATCGAAAAATTCGAGAAAAGAGGCGCTTCCGCCGAAATCCGCAACAATAAATAGATGAAACACACCCGGAGATATATCCGTCTGTTGGTGCTTTTCGCCTTTCTCGCATTATGCGGAGCCGGCGAAGCATCGGCCCAAGTTCCGTTGGACCGTTATCGCAGCGCGAAAACTTTCGTGCGCAGCGGTCTGATGCCCAAACCGGACAGTTTGGCCAAAGCCCCTCTTACGGACTCCCTGCTACTGATACGGGTGGACTCTCTGCTTCAGGACAGTACCCTGCGCGATTCGCTGCTGCGTTCGGGCATCGATTCGCTGCGGCTCCGGGATTCGCTGGCTGCGAGGCTGCGTCCGCAATTCGTCCCCGACTCGGCCCTGCTTCTGAAAACCGACTCCCTGCCCGCAGCACTCGGAGCGCCCGACTCGCTCGCAGGCCGAAAAGACCTCCGCCCCCGGCGCGATACGATCTCGCTGTCGGGCGTAAGTTGGATCTCGCTGGTAGCGCCCGGTTTCGGACAGATCTACAACAAGCAATATTGGAAGCTGCCGATCCTCTACGGAACGGTAGGTGCGGGACTGACCCTCTTCTTCCACGAAAACAACACCTACAAACCTCTCAAACGACAATACAACGCCCTGCTGGAAAACGGTACGGCCCGCACGGAGGAGTTGGACGACGTACAGTCCCGTATGATCCGCAGCAATACGCGCAGGCAGATCTATCTCGGGCTTACGGTCGCCTCCTACCTTTACTTTTTGGGCGATGCGGCGGTCAACTACCGCTACGACGCCTCTCCCGTAAAGAAAGCCACGACACTGGCCACGATCTTCCCCGGTGCCGGACAAGTCTATAACAAAAGTTACTGGAAACTGCCTTTCGTCGTAGGCGGACTGGCAACCACGATCTATACCATCGACTGGAACAATCGCGGCTATCAGCGTTTCAAAAAAGCCTACTCGCTACGCAGCGCCTACGATAAAGCCCTTGAAGCCTACCAAAAAGATCCGGAAAACAATCCCGATCCGGGCAAGAGCAAAGACGAATTCGGCGGCCGCTACTCGGCGGAATTTCTCAAAAACCTCAAGGACAATTACCGCCGCAACCGCGACTTATGTATCATCATCACTGCCGGACTTTACGTGCTGCAAATCATCGACGCCCATGTGGACGCTCATCTGAAAAGTTACGACATTTCGGACGATTTAAGCGTAGAGTTCACGCCGGCGGTGAATTACGTCTATTCCCCGACCGTCGGCGGACACCGCCCGACTTTCGGATTCAACTTCAACCTGAATTTCTGATTTCATCATGAGAAAGATCCTTGCCTGCACCCTCCTTCTTTCGATCCTCCTCGGCTGCGCGACCGCAACCGCCCAGAGCCGCAAAGAGCGCCGCGCCAAGAGAAAAGCCAAGACCGAAAAGCAGGCTTCGAAATCGACCCATACTCCCGTTTCGGTCAAACCGGAGAAAACAGTGACAGAAAAAACGACCGTACAGCAGACGGAGCCTTACTGTCCGGAACTGAATCGCAATCTCACCCCGGCCCAGATCGACTCGCTCGTGGCTCTCTGGCGGGAAAAGCAGGCCCTGCAATCCTACGATACGTTTTTCAACGACTACATCGACATCGACAGCCTCGCGTCCTCGGGTGACACGACCCCCGATTCGGTCTATGCCAACCGCCTGCGGGCACTCGTATCACCGGTGCAACTCCCCTTCAATCCGATCGTCAAGAACTATATCCGCCGTTACGTCGATACCCGTTACGGGACAATCAACCGGGTGTTGAGCCTCTCACGCTACTATTTCCCGCTGATCGAGGAAGAGCTCATCAAGGCCGACCTGCCCGTCGAGCTGCGTGCGCTGCCGATCATCGAATCGGCTCTCTCGACCACGGCCACCTCCCCGATGGGTGCTGTCGGACTGTGGCAATTCATGCCCGCGACAGGCAAAAGTTACGGACTGGAGATCAATTCGTTCGTCGATGAACGTCGGGACCCGGTGCAAGCGACCCGCGCCGCCTGCCGTTATCTGAAGGACCTTTACAGCATCTACCACGACTGGACACTCGCCATCGCCGCCTACAACTGCGGCCCGGGCAACGTAAACAAAGCCCTGGCCCGCGCCGGCGGAGGGACGACCTTCTGGGACATCTACGAATACCTGCCCCGCGAAACTCGCGGGTATGTACCGGCCTTCGTCGGAGCCTCCTATGCCTATGCCTACCACCAGCAGCACGGTATCCAGAGCGAAAACCCGCCCATGCCGCTGGCGACCGATACGATCCGCGTCACCCGCCTGCTCCACCTGGGACAAGTAGCCTCGACACTCGACATTCCCATCGAAACTTTGCGGACACTCAATCCGCAATACAAAATGGACATCATCCCGGCTACGATCAAAAGCTACACGCTGGTACTCCCCCAGCACTACCTCTGCCAGTACATCGCCAGCGAAGAGGAGATTCACCGGAAGGACTCCACCTATCTGAAAGAGTACATCAATCCGGCCAACATCGAAAAGAAGAAACTCGCGGACGCCACCCCCGCATACACCACCTACACGGTCAAGCGAGGCGATACGCTGGGTGCGATCGCCCGCCGTTACAGAACCACTACGGCACAAATCATGAAGCTGAACAAGCTGAAAAACGCCAACAAGCTGCGGGAAGGCCAACGGCTCAGGATCCCGATCCGCCGATAATCTTCGTCCGATGAACACATCGACCGATACCATCGTCGCTCCCGCCACCGCTTCGGGCGGAGCCATCGCCGTCATCCGATTGAGCGGTCCCGAAGCCATCGCCTGCTGCGACCGCATCTTTCGGGGGCGCAAACCGCTGGCCGAAGCCGCCGGGCACACCCTGCACTACGGCGAAGTCATAGACGGGGACAGAACGATCGACGACGTAGTCGCGGCCATCTATCGTGCACCGCACTCCTACACGGGCGAAGATGCCGTCGAGCTATCGTGTCACGGATCGCCCTACATCGTCTCCGAAATCATCGCACTCCTGCTTCGCTCCGGCGCTCGTATGGCGCAACCGGGCGAATTTACCATTCGGGCCTTCCTCGCAGGCCGGATGGACCTCGCGCAGGCCGAAGCCGTCGCCGATCTGATCGCCTCCGATTCCCGGGCTTCGCACGCCATGGCCTCGACCCAGATGCGGGGCGGATATTCGGCGGCACTGGGTGCGTTGCGCGACGAACTGCTGCAACTGGCCTCGCTCCTCGAACTCGAACTCGACTTTTCGGAAGAAGACGTTCAATTCGCCGACCGTGCACGCCTGCGGGAGATGATGCACCGCATCGAAAGCGAAATCACCCGCCTGACGGACTCGTTCAGACTCGGCAACGCCATCAAAAAAGGGGTGGCCGTCGCTATTGTCGGAGAACCCAATGTCGGCAAAAGCACCCTTCTGAACCGTCTGCTGGGCGAAGAGCGGGCCCTGGTATCCGACATCGCAGGCACCACACGCGACACGATCGAAGAGACGCTCAATATCGACGGCGTTCTGTTCCGCTTCATCGACACCGCCGGGCTGCACGATACCGCCGACCGCCTAGAACAGATGGGCATCGACCGCACGCAGGAGATGATCCGCCGCGCACAAATCGTACTTCAGGTCGTCGATGCGACCTGCCCGATACCTCCCGCCATACAGATTACGTCCGAACAGACTCGCTTGCTCATCGTCAATAAATGCGACAGCCCGGATGCACGTATCACCGAATCGAAGGTATCCTCCGGCTGCGGGGTCGAATACGGAGTATCGTCGGCAAACCCCGACATTCTTTTCATCTCGGCAAAAACCGGCGAAGGAATCGAACGGCTCCTTGCCAGACTCCGCGCGACTTTCGACACCGGAAGCATCTACGACGGTGATCCCGTCATCTCGAACAGCCGCCATCTGGACGCCCTGCGCCAAGCCCTCGACGCCCTGCACCGAGCCCTCACGGCCCTCGATGACGATCGTCCGGCCGACCTCTTAAGCGAAGACATCCGCCAGGTCATCCACCACCTGGGCACCATCACAGGCGAAATCACCAACGACGATATTCTCATCCAAATATTCTCGAAATTCTGCATCGGAAAATAGGGCATCATTTTGCCAATTAAGCAAAACACCATTTCAGCAGCACAATATCGACATATAAACAGCAATAATAAAGCTATTTACAGTCTTATTCACCAAACAAAATTTTCTCGGTTCTTTGCTATACGGATGCAAATAATTTGTTACTTTTGTGTTGCTATTCTGTTACTCGGCCAAAATGAGTAACAGAAGTAACAAAAATCATTCAACGCAAAAGGATATGGCGGAAATCAAAGAACCGATTCGGATCAGGCGCAAGAAGCTGATGAATGGGAACGTCAGCCTCTACCTTGACATCTACCTGAATGGAAAGCGGGAATACGAATTTTTGAAACTGTACCTTATTCCCGAAAAGACGAAAGCAGACAAGGAGGCGAACCGACAGACCCTCCAACTCGCCAACTCGATCAAGGCTCGGCGCATTGTCGAGGTGCAGAACGGTGAGCATGGCTTCAAGTCGGCATACGCTACCGATACCCTCTTCTTCGACTACTACCGTGCGTTGTGCGCCCGACGGCTCGGTGCGGAGAGTACCGGAAATTGGGGGAATTGGAAATCATGCTTGAAACACCTCCAAAAATACGAGCCGAACGAGCGGATCAAGTTCTCACAGATCACGCAGGAGTGGGTGCAGGGTTTTCGGGATTATTTGGAGAAAGACGCTCATGCGTGGAGCTGCGACGAACGGGATCGCATCAAGGATCATCCGCTGTCTCGCAATTCACGGGTAAGCTACTTCAATAAACTGCGGGCCTGCCTGAATCAAGCCTACGAGGATCGCATCATACCGATCAATCCCATACGGGGCGTCGAGAGATTCAAGGCCGAAGAGGGAACGCGCATGTACCTGACTATCGAAGAGGTGCAGCGGCTCGCTAAAACCGAATGCGAATATCCGGCCATCAAGCGGGCATTTTTGTTCTCCTGCCTAACAGGACTGCGCCGCTCCGACGTGATCCGTCTGACATGGGGCGACGTATATCAGCAAGGTGAGTTCACTCGGATTATATTCAGACAGAAAAAGACCCGCAAACAGGAATATCTTGACATCTCACCCCACGCCGCCGAACTTATGGGCGAACGCGGTAAGGAAGATGAGCATGTTTTCCCTGACATACACTCTCCAAGCTGCACCAATAATACAATAAAAAGATGGGTATTACGAGCCGGAATCCATAAGGAGATCACCTTTCATTGCGGACGGCATACGTTTGCGACGATGATGCTCGATCTTGGGGTTGATATTTATACTTTAAGCAAGATGCTTGGGCATTCGGATTTGACGAATACACAGATTTACGCAAAAGTACTCGATAAAAACAGGCAAGCTGCGGTAATCAAGATACCACCTATATTCTAATTGTGGCGAAATCGCCATAATTGAAAAGACCATATCGAGATCGTCCTCGGTATGGTCTTCGTCTTTATTGCGGAAACATCGTTCCCCTTCCCGTCAGCAGCCATAGGGACGATACGCCGCAATCCCGAACGAGCGGCACGAGCCATCCGACCTCGAAAAAGCCAAGTCCGAGGTCTTTGCGCTGCGCGTATAGATGCCGTTTATCTATGCCGTAATCGTTGCAGAAACGGGTTACGTTCTTCACCAGTTTATTGGCGATAGAAGCATCAAGGGCGGCAAAGAATCGCTCCATGATCGCCAGCGTATCCGCATTATATGCTCTCCTCCGGCTCATTTCTTTTTCTTCCCCTTGATTAGCGTTTTCTCCTCCGATTTGAGGCGTCTCTCAACTTTCTTCACATCTTCGCCCGCCGGAAGCTGTTCGGGGACAATTCCCCTGCTCAAAAGCATATTTCGGACGGCGACATTATTATCGACATGCTCCTTTTCTATTGCCGTCTGTCCGTGCAGGTTCTTTTGCTCGGCATTTACAGAGGTCATTTCAGCGGCGAAATCTTTCGCCTTGATACCTATCGTCGGCAGAAAGTCGGCCAGCGGACGGGCGTCGGGAGCACCGAGTTTACGCTTCAACAGAGCCGTATCGAGATGGAACAACGCCCTATCCCCTTTCGAGCGAATGATAGCGAACCCTCTGCTATCGACCCCACGCTCGTATAACACACCGGAGAGCCGCTTTTCTGTCTCCGCCAATTTCGCACGGGCCTGCACCCGCTCATAGTCAGCCAGTCGTTTCTGCACCAACTCCGCGCGGCGGGTCTGCACAGCGAAATAGTTTTGAGCAAACGCGATCGGCGGTTTGCGCGGGTCGCCGTTCTGCGCGATCAGGTAGCAGGCATAGCGCGTAAGCATATAGTCGTCCACTTCCCGCTCCGACCCTGAACCGATAGGAACCATTTTGCGAACGTCCGCAAAATGGTCGGCAACCGATTCTCCTGCGCTTTCGCAAGCACTTTTCGCTTTTTCGATAGCAGGAATGAAGTTACGCCATTGGGTATATCCCAAGACCGAGTGAAGTTCCCGTGCACTCCAACATTCCACCCCGTCATAAAGGCAAACGATAGATTCGAATTGCTCGAACAGCGCTTTTATATCTTCCGTTTTCATATCTATTTATATCCCTTTTCTATAATACCGATGAGCCGATCCATCTGCTCGTCTTTCTTTTCGAGCAAGGAGATGAATTTCTCCGAAATCGCATTGATCTGATTCGAATCGCCCGATACTGCTATGCCGTTATCTGTCGCTATCGCAGAACCGTTCGCTTCATAGAAAAAGCAAACGCTTTTGTTTGTAACGCGGGCTATATCCTCAATCAAACCGCTTTTGACATCATCCGACCTTAAAGCATTATGAAGCTGTTGATCGCTATTGTAGCCCAGCATCTTAGCCATATCGGAAATAGATATACCTTCCGCTTTGAGAATCTCCTTTATCCTTTGTCCTCTCATATATATTGTTAATCAATACTTTAACGATACAAGGCAAATTATTTTCGAAAAAACAAACGAAATAGTTTGCTTTTACAAACAAAACCGTTTATATTTGCATCAGCAATACGGGAAATTATTGCAGCATCAGCAAAATATGGTGCGTGCAAATATATGAAAATAGTGCTTAATAAGCGAATTTAAGAGATAAAAATATGAGCCGAACAGAGAATAAGTCGTTTTTCGATCTCTATGCCGAGCAGAAAAAGAAACCGACACCTGCGCAGACGTTTATCGCCGAGGTCGCAGCTCTCACCCACCGTTCCGAGAATACGGTCAAGATGTGGTTATGCGGACGCCAAATCCCTGACGAACTCACACAGAGTATCATTGCTCGGCGCTATAACGTGAATATAACCGGCCTCTTTCCCAAAGCGGAGGCACAAATCAGCGAAATATGAAAGCCTTGTTGAATTGGCGATACTACGTTCTGATGGTCGTCGGTATTATCGCTGTTATCGGAACATTTTCCGTTCCTATCGACGACCAGCCGATCGGGGCTTGGCTTTTCTCCATGATCGCCTCCAAAGCAATCGGATTCGGGGCTTGGTATCTCATTTTTCGGATGTGCAACTATTGGGACGCTCGCGGGCTGATTCCCGAAATGTCGAAAACAATGCAGGAGGAGGACGACGCATGGGAGTAGAGGAAAGATTGGAACGTATCGAGCGACTTCTACTTCTCGGTTCGAAAGAGGTGCTCAATACCTCGGAGATCGCCCTGTTGCTCGGCATATCCGAAAGCCGTGTGCGGCATCTGACGAGTGCAAAAAAGATTCCGCACTACAAGCAGGGCAACAAAATCTATTTCAGGAAAAAGGAGATCGAAGCATGGCAGCTTCAATCCCGCGTCCCGACCGACGATGAAATCCGCAGCAGGGGCACGACCTACGCCGTAACGCATAAATAGCAAAGATATGAACGACAACCCTAATATTCAGACATCCGAAAGCCAATGCAAGCGCATACTCGCTTACTTGCTGAATGGCAGCCGGATCACGAGCCTCGAAGCATTGCGGCTCTTCGGGTGCATGAGGCTCGCATCGCGCATCAGCGACCTGCGGAAAAGCCATCCCGAAATCAAGTTCAAAGCGACGAGGGTTGAGACGACAACGGGAAAAAAGGTCGCTCAATATTACATCGAGAGTATTCAGTAAACATTCAATTCAACGCAAATGAAAACGGTAATCATCAAAGAAATCCGGCTCCTCAATTTCAAGGGGCTGCGCGATCTGGCGGTCGAGTTCGACCCCGCGCTCACAGAGATTTACGGGCGCAACGGCATCGGCAAAACTTCGATCTTCGACGGGTTCACATGGCTCCTGTTCGGCAAGAACAGCGAGGACAGAAAACAGTTCGGCATCAAGACCTACGACGAGGCCGGAAACATCATCCCGAAACTCCCTCACGAGGTATCGGCCGTCCTGCTGGTCGATGGCGAGGTCGTAACCCTCTGCCGCCGGTTCAATGAAAAATGGACGAAGAAACGCGGCTCGGCGGTCGAGGAGTTCGTCGGGCACGAGGAGGAACGCCTCTACAACGACGTACCCTGCTCGGTCAAGGAGTGGAACGAGAAGATCGCCGCCATCTGTCCCGAACAGGTATTCAAGTTCATCACCAATCCCCTCTACTTCACATCGCAGTCGGTAGATACGCAGCGGTCGATGCTCTTCCGCATGGCCGGAGGCATCACCGACGAGGAGATAGCCGCCGGAAATGCCGATTTTGCGGCCCTCCTTGCCTCGCTCACGGGTAAGACGATGGAGGAATACAAGAAAGAGATCGCCGCAAAGAAACGCCGCCTGAAAGCCGAAATCGAGGCTATCCCCGAACGTATCGACGAACGCCGCCGCGATGTGCCGGAGGCGGAGGATTGGGCGGCCATCGAAGAAGAACTCCGCCAAAAACAAGAGGCACTCGCAAAGGTCGAGGAACAGATTAACGACGTATCGAAAGTCTATGCCGCCGCGAATGAGGAACGGCTTGCAACGGTGCGCAAAATCAGCGACCTGAAAAACGAACGGCTGAAAATCGAACTCAAAATCAAGGACGAGGTACAATCCCTCTACCGTTCCGACAAGGCCAAGCAGCAGGCCGCCGCCGAGAAATTGGAACGCGCGAAACGCGACAAAGCATCTGCCGAGCGCGACCTCGCCAATGCCCGCCGAGAGGTAGAGGTATGCACTGATCGCCGCGCCGAACTTATCAAGCAATGGCAATCAATCAATGCCCGCAAGCTCGTATTCGATGAGAACGAGTTTATTTGCCCGACCTGCAAGCGCCGTTTCGAGATCGAGGAGATCGAAAGCCGCCAGCAGGAGATTACCGAGAACTTCAATCGCCGGAATGCCGCCGACCTCGAAGAGAACAATCGTCGCGGCAAGGAGAACAAACTCCGCATGGAGGAGGTGCATCAATATATCGGCGAAATCGAGGAAAAGATCGCCGAGCAGGTATCTATCATCTCCGAAATCGAAATGAGCGGCATCCTCACGGCAAAACTCATCGAACCCGACGCCACCCCGACTATCACGGCCAACGCCGAGTATATCGCACTCGGAAAGCAGATCGCAGAACTCGAAAAGGAGATTTCGCAGCCCATAGCCGCCACAGAGGATGATTTTTTGCGCGAGGGACGCGATTCTCTTACCGTCGGAATCGACGCGCTCAAATCGCGGCTGATGAAGCGCGAACAGATCGAGAAGAATAACCAGCGCATCGCCGAACTCGAAAAGTCTCTCCGGATGCAGTCGGAAGAACTCGCGCAGTTGGAGGGCATAGAGTTCACGATGGCAGCGTTCTCGAAAGCCCGCACAGAGGCTATCGAGAGCAAGATCAACGGGCTGTTCGATTTCGTAAAATTCCGCCTCTTCGATACGCAGATCAACGGAGGCGAGGTGGAAACGTGCGAGGCAATGGTAAACGGCGTGCCGTTCTCCGATGCCAATACCGCCGGACAGTTCAACGCGGGTATCGACATCATCAACGCGATATGCCGTTTCGAGGGCATTTCCGCCCCGATTTTCGCCGATGGCTCGGAGAGTGTCAATACCCTGCATCCGACGCAATCGCAGGTTATCCGCTTGTTCGTATCGCTCGACGACAAGCTCGTCATCAAACACAACGGAAAACCGGCTCAATCGAAGAGCCTTTTCGACTAATAATCATTCACTTAAAATTCAACGCAATTATGAAAACCGAAGAACAGAAAAGCGCATTCATCCTCCGCGTGGAGGAGATGGTAAAAGAACTCGAAACGCTGATGCCGGAGGGGGGGGGTAATGAGAGGTCTTGCATTCTCCTCGTAAACGAGAAACCGCAAGACAGCGACATGACGGCCCAATGCGTAGCAATCATGGGAAGCGGAAAAGGATTGGTAAAAAGCATGTCCGCCTTTATTTCCAACCCCGAAATGGCACAAGTCGTAGAACTCGGCGCAAAGCTCGCGGCTCTCGAAAAAATCGTAAAAAACTGACATTCAAATCCACTTCACAATGAACAATCAAGCCATAGCAAAGCAGGATCGCCCCGTCGATCTGCTCAAAGCAACTATCAATGCTCCGTCGGTACAGGAGCAGTTCAAAAACGCTCTCGGCGAGCACAAGGATACGTTCGTCGCATCGCTCATCGACCTCTATACGGGCGACAAATCCTTGCAGACCTGCAAGCCCTCGGTAGTCATCGCCGAAGCACTCCGCGCGGCGACCCTCCGCCTGCCTCTGAACAAGGCCCTCGGTTTCGCCTACATCGTGGTTTACAACAACTCGGTAAAACAGGCGGACGGCTCATGGGTCAAAGTCCCGACGCCGACGTTTATCCCCGGCTACAAGGGCTATATCCAGCTCGCCATGCGGACGGGGCAATACCGGACGATCAACGCCGATGTCGTCTATGAGGGCGAAGTCCGCAAGGTGAACAAGCTCACGGGAGAGATCGCTTTCGACGGAGAAAAGACCTCCGACAAGATCATCGGCTACTTCTGCTACTTCGAGCTGCTCAACGGCTTTTCCAAGACGCTCTATGTAACCGTCGAGGATATGGCCGCCTATGCCAAACGGTATTCTCCCTCCGTGAAGAAAGAGACGACCGTCGCGCAGCTCATCGCCAAAGCCAACGACGGCATCATCGGCAAGAAAGTCGGATGGGAGGGCAACTTCAACGACATGGCTCTGAAAACGGTGATTCGCCGCCTGCTGTCGAAATACGGCTATCTCTCCGTCGAGATGCAGAACGCGATGGCTCACGATGTCGAGGATGAGGCCATGTCGAACCGCAACGACGCACTCGATAATGCCGCAGTGCAGACGGTCGATCTCTCGGCAACGGAATACGAGGAGGTCGATACAACGACCGGAGAGGTCAATACGGCTGAACCGGAGCAGGCCGCGCCCGCTCCTGCGCCTGAATACTGATCTAACGACACGGGAGTATGATCTTGAAATGTTTGGGGAGTTCATCACGGGGCAACTGCTACATTCTCGAAGCGGCCGATGAAACTTTGATCGTCGAGGCGGGGATTCCTATGCGCGACATCAAAAAGGGCCTCGGCTGGCAGCTCGGCAAGGTGGTAGGATGCCTCGTATCTCACCGACACGAAGATCATGCAAAGTCGTTGAGCGACTTTCTCGCCTATGGCATTCATGTACTGGCTCTCGCCGATGTATTCGACGCCGCCAATCCGAGAAATCGCGTATTCTGCAAGATAATCGAACCGATGCACGGCTACAAAGTGGGAGGCTTCAAGGTCTTCGTACTGCCGGTCGTCCACGATGTACCGTGTGTCGGGTTCGTCATCGAGCATCAGGAAATGGGGCGCCTGCTCTTTATCACCGATACGATGATGTTCGAGTACCGGCTTGCTGACCTGAATCACGTAATGATCGAGGCGAACTATTCCGACGCGATCTTACAGCAGAATATCGACCGAGGGTTTATGCCTCCCGCCATGCGGGGGCGATTGCTGGGTTCGCACATGGAGTTGCAAACGACGAAAGAGATTTTGCGGACGACCGACCTATCGGCGGCAAATGAGGTGATTTTACTGCATCTTTCCGACGGCAACAGCAATGCCAAAGGGTTTGCCGAAGAAGTTCGGCAAATCGCCGGGAAACCGGCATATATCGCCCGTGCAGGATTGAAGGTAAATCTCGATAAAATGCCCTATTGATATGCGACCCGTGCCTAACGATATAGTTTCAACGCTGATCCGCTGTCTGCCGCAGATACTCGAAAATGTGCAGATAGACAGCGGAAATACACGGCTCATCAACGCCGTAAGACTGACAAAAAGGATTATTCCACGATTAAAGAAAATTGAAAATGAAAGACACCATTCAAATTCAGAAAGATAACATCATCGCCGCTTATAAAACGGCAAAGGAAGCAGGGGCGGATAGCACGATGAAAGTGCTGGAAGCATTATTCGGCAAGGAATTGTTCAAGCCGAAGAATATCATGGAGCGCATCAAGACATTTGAAGATGCCTTGAATGAACTCGGCGACAAACACCCGCTCGTTTTGCAATATCGGTTCAATTTCAACAATGAGGGAGGTTGGACAGACGATATGTATGCACGGGAATTTGAAGCCTATCTCAAACTCCGCATCATTACTGCCGCTCTCAACGAGGGTTGGACACCGCAGTTCACCGAGGACGAATACCGCTACTTCCCGTGGTTTTGGCTCTACACCAAGGAGGAGATCGCCAAGATGGACAAGGAGGAGCGCAAGAAAGTTGTCCTGTTCGGCGGTTCTGCGAGTAGCGGCGCGGATGCCGGGTTTGCGTATGCGCTTACGGTTGACGCGCCCTCGAATACGGTTGCGCCTGTCGGGTCTCGCCTTTGCTTCAAATCGTCCGCGCTGGCGGAATACGCTGGAAAACAATTCGCTGAAATCTACTTTGCTTTCGTGGGGAAATAGGTGATGGGCGGATGGATAAAAATATATCAAACCATTCGGGAGCATTGGATTTGGGAACGGCCGCGCTATTTGAAGTGGTGGCTCGACCTACTGATGCTCGCCGAATGGAAAGATAGCAAACGCCTTGTGAAGTCTGATCTCGTAACCATCAAACGAGGGCAACTGATCGCATCTGTCCACTATCTCCAAGAAAGGTGGATATACAAGGACGATGACGGCGTGAAACGTAAGCCATCCGAGCATACTATCCTCAAATTTCTATCCCTCCTTGAAGCGGATAAAATGATAATCCGAACAAAACACCCCGTTACCCGTGCAACGATGATTGCGATAGTCAATTACGATGATTACCAGCAAAATAATGCGGCGGGGTGCAATGGGTACAGCAATGACCCCTGCAACGACGGGTGCAACGACCCCTGCACAGAAGATAAGAATAATAAGAATATAAAAGACAATAGAGATGGGAAAAAAGGAAAAAGCGAAAAACGCTTTTCCCCGCCATCTATCGAGGAGGTTGATTCTTATATCAGGGAAAAGGGGTACACGGTGGATGCCGAGCGATTCGTGAACTTTTACGAGAGCAAAGGATGGTATGTCGGCAAAAACAAGATGAAAAACTGGCGTGCGGCGGTGGCAACATGGCAAAAAGAAGACAACAAACGAAATGGGATCAATCAACAAAGATCATGTGATAAACGTCGAGGGACTGAGGCGACAGCTACTCGCCCGGAAGACTACGAGGGGAAATTTTAAGTGGTCGGTGAGCTTGAAGCAGGCAGCGGACATTCTGCTGGCAGCATATCAGGCGGAAGTCGAATACCGCCACCGCAGGTTCATCGAGGACGAGGCGACCAAAACCAACATCGAACGGCTGGCCGCATTCCTGATCCGCGACGATGCCAAGTTCGGGGTAATGCTCTGCGGCGTACCCGGCAATGGTAAAACAACCCTCCTGTATGCCTTTCAGTCGGCGGTGAATTGGCTCAACGACATAGGGCATTTCGAGGGCAAACGGGCCGGTATTCGGATCGTCGATGCAAAGGAGGTAGTTATGCTCGCAAAGGATTTCGAGGCATTCCGTAACCTACGCAATATGCCGATGATCGCCATTGAGGACATGGGGCGCGAACCGATAGAGGTTCTCGACTATGGAAACGTCCTCAATCCAGTTGTCGATATGCTCGAATACCGCTACAATTTGCAGCTCTTCACATTCATCACGACCAACCTCACGAAATCGCAAATCCGCGAGAAGTACGGCAACCGCATCGCAGACCGATTCAACGAAATGCTCGAAGTCATCATTTTCAAGAATGAGACCTATCGGGATAAATGAAATTAAGGCGATTTGCCACAAATTTTGGGGAACGGCGATAAAGATGGTCGGATAATCCGAAATAATGCGGCATATCGCAGGAAACAACGAAAAAACACAAAAATTCAACGCAATGGGGACAGTAGTAAAATTAAAACGGGAGGCAATCGAGCGACGCATCGCCGAGTTGGAGGGCAAGATGCCCGACATCCAAGCCTCCAAAGAGGAAGCCGAAGCGCGGGCAACGATCCGCAGGCTGAAAGCACGGCTCAAAGCCTATCCGCAAGAGCCGAAAAAGCGGATTTACAAAGTCAAGGCCCGGTTCATTTTCGACGGCGTTTTCGAGATTCGCGCCCACACCCGCAAGGAGGCCGTGCAGATGGCGAAAAACGGATGCGGGATGAACATCGGAGAAATCCACACCATCTACGGAACTGACGTAGATTGGGAATTTGATTGCAAACCCGAAATGATTGCAAAATAAGTAACATCAACAAAACGAATATTATGCCTAACTACATAAGAAACAAGCTCATTATTATCGGCTCCGAAGCAGATATTAAAACCGTTATTGACAACTGCAAATCCATAGATGACAACGGGGATAAAATAGCAATGGATTTCAACAAAATTATCCCCATGCCTAAAAGCCTCGATATTGAAGCGTCGAATTGGCTGGAAGAGGGTATGAAATATTTGATGGAAAAGGCCAAGTCGCAATATGAAGCAGACAACGAATTTATTTCCAAGTTTGAATCATATCCCGAAGATCGACAGCAAAAATGCGTTGAACTCGGTCGTCAAGGCCTCGCAAATATCGCTCAACACGACGCGCCAACATGGTATGAATGGAGCCGTAAGCATTGGGGAACGAAATGGAACGCATGTAGCTCGAAGCAAACGGATAACGCCATCACCTTTGAAACCGCATGGAATGGAGTTACAGCCCTTATGGTGGCTCTATCAAAGAAATTTCCGAATGTCTCATTCGAGTATTCCTACGCAGACGAGGATACTGCCTATAACTGCGGAAAATACAAAATAGCTGCTGGGCGTATCATCTCCGAGGTTCTCCCTAACGGTGGATCGAAAGAGGCTTATGAGCTGTATTTCGAGTTATACCCCGAAGATCGCAAATACTACGAATTTACGGATGGGCAATATCGCTATAAAGAGGACGAAGAATGATTCACATCGGAGCTATCAGGAAAATATTTCGGAGCTGGTGCATCCTGATCTGCGTATGGGTGGATGACAACAGCCCGCTGAAATCGCAGTTTTTCATGCCCTTTCGCGGCAATAACGGAAAAGAGTACATCAAGATCGGAAAGGGCTACGACCCCAAGACAGACACCTATCCAAGAATGGCGGTTACGAAATGGTCGATCATCGGATATGTCGGAGAACGCGGCTGGGAAAAGTCCTTTGTATGGTTCGGCCTCGGTAAATTCATGGACGGTAGGGACATGTAGTAATCAATAATTCAACGCAACTATGAACAAGAATAAGATCAATATCGAAATCACTGCTGACGGTTGGAAAACCGATGTAACGATCAACGGCAAAACCTATTCCGAACGGCATATCGGACATTATGGCAGCTCGGAGTGCGTCGAGGGGAACTTTGAAGAAAATGATGAAATCCCCGAATCAATCTACAATGCGCTCAACGACTTTTTCTGCTTCGACTGCCAACAGGCATTGGCGCAGTTTGAAATTGAAGAGGGAATCGAGGAGGAATAGTCATGGAGATCAAACCAAAATTTCAGTTCGTCGAGGGAAGTTTCGACACCCAACGGGTAAAACTACTCTGCATACCGGACGATAATCACGGACGGGTCGATCTCTGCATCAAAGACCCCGACTGCGGATGGAATATCCCTATCGGCCAAATAAAGCTATTCAGCCGCGATTTGTACCGCGACTTCAAAGAAACACTACCCGACGCTACGAAACTCGGAGAAGAGATCGCGCGTCGATGGAACGAATGCGAAACCAAAAAATAAGGCGATATGAAACTGCTATACATCGACTTATTCTGCGGAGCTGGCGGAACCTCTACCGGCATTGAGAACGCCCGCTATGAGGGACGACAATGTGCAAAGGTCATCGGATGCGTAAACCATGATGCCAACGCGATTGCCTCTCATGCCGCCAATCATCCCGGCGCGCTGCACTTCACGGAGGATATTCGGACGCTGGAACTCTCCCCGCTGACCGCTCATATCGCTGAAATGCGGAGGCAATACCCCGATGCGTTCGTCGTCCTGTGGGCCAGCCTCGAATGTACGAATTTCTCCAAAGCGAAGGGCGGCCTCCCTCGCGACGCTGACAGTCGTACCCTCGCAGAACATCTTTTCCGGTATATCGAAGCGATCAACCCCGACTACATTCAGATTGAGAACGTCGAGGAGTTCATGTCGTGGGGCGACCTCGACGAGAACGGCAAGCCGATCAGCAAGGATGCGGGACGGCTGTACCAGCAATGGGTGTCGAATGTCTGCGGCTACGGTTATCGGTTCGCGCATCGGATTCTCAACTCGGCCGATTACGGGGCATACACCACTCGCCGCCGATTCTTCGGCATCTTCGCCAAAGGGAGCCTCCCTATCGTATTTCCCGAACCGACGCACAGCAAGGACGGCGCGACGGGGTTATTCGGTCAGATGCAACGCTGGAAGCCCGTGCGCGAGGTGCTGGACTTCACGGATGAGGGTAAGAGTATTTTCGGACGTAAAAAACCGCTCGTCGATGCGACGCTGGAACGAATCTATGCGGGCCTCATAAAGTTCGTAGCCGGAGGCAAAGAGGCATTTTTGGTGAAATGGAACTCGATGAGCCAAACGGGAAAATACCACGCGCCGAGCGTCGATGAACCTTGCCCGACCGTCGCAACGCAAAATCGGCTCGGCATCGCACAGGTCAATTTCCTCTCCAAGCACTACGGAGGCAATCCGGCGGGCAAATGCGTTTCGGTCGAGGAGCCTGCGGGGACGATAACGACATGGGATCATCACTCGTTCATCACGGCCTACTATGGCAACGGGCACAACCACAGCATCGACACACCCGCGCCGACGCTGACGACGAGGGACAGGCTCGCATTCGTGGATATGCAGTACGGGAACGGAACACCCTGCGACATCGAAAGCCCTGCACCGACGGTAACGACCAACCCGAAGCACCAGCTCGTAACCTGCCGAATGAAGCAGCAAAGAGCCACAATCGCCGTAAACATCTACGACAGTCCAACGATGGCAAAAATCAAGCGATTCATGGCGTTGTACGGCATCGTCGATATAAAGATGCGGATGCTCCGCATTCCCGAATTGAAACGGATCATGGGCTTTCCCTCCGATTACGTCCTCGTCGGGACACAGGCCGATCAAAAAAAATTCATCGGTAACGCGGTCGAGGTCAATATGGCGCGGGTTCTCTGCGAGGCCCTTTGTGCCCTATTGATTGAGGGCGATTTGCGTCCGATACAAATAGCAGCATAATACTATGGCAAAAAGAATTATAACCGCAATCCTTAATCACGACATGGATTTCTTGATTCATTTTCAGAGAACCGTGATTAAAAACTGCTCCGTAGAGGGGATTGATCCTCGTATGCTTTCGGCAATGCAGGATATTCTACACATCCTCGAAGCGGTAAAAGAAATCGGAATTTTAACAGAGTTACCAAACAAAGAAAGCTAATAACCATGATTGAACCTCGAATTCTATACGGCGTTACGTGCGACCGTTGCGGGGAGACCCTCATCAATAGCAATGACAATAGTGCTTGGTATGACCGTAGCACAGCGGAAGAAGAAGCATCCGAGGAGGATTGGCACTCGGTAAGCGATCATCATTATTGCCCGAATTGCTATCGGGAAGATGACGACGGTAACCGGACGATTAAAGCACCATTTCCCTACTATGTGCAGAAGATCAACCGATTCATGAATCGGATAGCGAAATCCTGCCCATGCCGCATTGTCGAGGAAGACGATCATTTCGCTCTTCATGGACACACGCAGGATAGCAAGCGGCTCGCTCCATACGACGAAGAATGGGTACGATCCTACGCCGCCGATAAACTCCTCGGCATTCAGATAATCGACAGAGGGTGCATGAATGCCGAATATATCATCCGATTACGCAAAGAATAGAGCGATGAAAATCAACAGACAAATAAACGAATGTCATTGCAACAACTGCCGAAAATACGAAGAATGCCAAGCCAAAGGAGTATTCGATGACGATCCGGGCTTCGACTTCTGCGTGAACTATGAGGATGTGAGCTATCCCGATGATGATAACGACGAAAATGATTGAGCTATGATAACAGAAAAAGAGTATCAGCGAGCCCTGCGTACAATAGCCGAGTATGAAGATCAATGTAAAAAATGCGCCACATTGATGGAGCACGCCGTGTCAAATTTCCCTATTGGATGCCTTGTCCAGTCCAAAAAGAGCAAGCATGTCAGAGGGGTGGTTGTTGGTCATGGAATAAGGGAATATTCTCCGCTATTGAAACTGAGATGTGATAATGGCAAAAAGACAATATGCCTGATAACAAATGCCATAAGATTATGAAAAGCGAAAGAGCAAAGAAGTACATCGACAACGATGCAATCGTGATGCGCAACGGAGATCGCATGGTTGATGCTTCCACAGCCTACATGGCGATAGAACTTGCCGAGCAGGACGCCGAGATGCGAATGCGTGAGAAAGCACATAAGATTATCAAGGAAATGATGGAAGGCGTTTTTCAAGGCAATATGCCCCAAAATATAGCCGACGAATTTATCCAAAAACTGACCGAGGAATGAAAAGTCAGAAAGCAAAGGAATTTATAGACGGGTTAATGGATCATATCAGAATATCAATGTTCGATGAGTATGACCGACAACTGGCCAAAGTAGAGATCGGCGATCATGCCAAAGAACAATTGCGATTGGCTATGACCCATGCGGTCGAACTCGCCGAGCAGGAAATGGAGGGGTTCTACACCTGTTGGATTGATCCGAAAGAGATGATGCCCGAAGCGAATAAGAATGTCCTCGTAAAATGTTCCAGCGGGGAGATTCAGACCGATTTCTATGCGCCTGAATTGGGCGGATTCTTCATCGAACACTCAACCCACGCCAAAGTCATCGGCTGGCGCGAAATGATGTAGCGATATGGGAATGCGAGGGATACGGGGAGGAACCCCGATCAAACCGAGACACACCGAGGAGAGCATCCAGCAGGCATTGTATTGGAATCATCCGATCCTGACGAAACCTGTATTCGAGATGGTCGGCTTCATCTTCTATGCGTGGGAATCCGATTATTTGGCAATCTCCAAAGCCGGATACGTGTACGAGTGTGAGATCAAGATCAGCCATGCGGATTTTCTGAATGAGGCAATCCATAAGCAGGATAAGATGCGCATCTTACAAGGGTTATCCGCCTCGGACGGGATAATCGACGATCGACGACCGAATTACTTTTGGTATGTCTGTCCGGAGGGGATCATCTCCGAGGCCGAATGCCCGAAGTTCGCAGGGCTGATGTATATCACCGATTCGGGCTTTTTCCGCTGCATCAAGTCCGCTCCATGCCTCCACAAGGCCAAGTACGACACGCAGGCCGATTTACTCCGGCGGGATATGCGGGATAAGTTCTACTATGCGATGTGGAATTGGATTCGCCGCTATTGGCGCAACGTCGGCAAGGCGAAAGACATTGCCCCACAGACCGCCGCTGCATACGAGCGGGCATTGGATAAGCAGGCCGATGAAATGGCCGATCTGAAATATCGGCTTTCTTCTCTGACGCAATGGCGCGACATTCAGGCCGACCCGAAATGGGGATTTGCCACCGATGACGCCATAGATGAGATATTCCGCAATCTGCCGCGCCTTGTCAGGGACAAACGGGACGGGTGCATCGAACTCATCGACTACGATAATGCCGCCGAATGGCGCGGCGATTTAGAGCGCAAACCGAGCCTCTATCAATGGCGACCAATTAACGAGAATACGCTATGAAAGACATAGAATTATTCAACGATCATTTTCAAAATTTCAAGGCATACGGCATCCCAAAAGCGCAGCTTATCATCGCCGATGTGCCGTATAACCTCGGAGCGAACGCCTATGCCAGCAATCCGGCATGGTATGTTGATGGCGACAATAAAAACGGCGAGAGTGCACTCGCAGGCAAGCAATTTTTCGACACCGACAAGGATTTCCGGCCTGCGGAGTTCATGCACTTTTGTAGTCAGATGCTTCGTAAGGATAAGCCGATCAAAGAGGAGAAATCCGAGGGGGGGGGAAGATCGAAAGGAGGTGCGGCCTGTATGATCCTTTTCTGTCCTTTCGAGCAGATGCACTATTACATCGAACTCGGACAACGATATGGACTGAAACGCTACATCCCGCTCGTATTCCGCAAGGATTTCTCCGCGCAGGTACTCAAAGCTAACATGAAAGTCGTCGGCAACTGCGAATACGGATTGATTCTCTACCGCGACCGCCTGCCGAAATTCAACAATGACGGGAGGATGATATTCAACTGCTTCGATTGGGTACGCGATACAGATACGCCGAAGATCCACCCGACGCAGAAACCCGTTCCCCTGCTGGAACGCCTGATCGAGATATTCACCGACAAAGGGGATGTAGTCATCGACCCGTGCGCAGGAAGCGGAACAACCCTGCTCGCGGCTGCCAATATGGGCCGAAAAGCATACGGATTCGAGATCAAAAAGGATTTCTGTGCCGAGGCAAGAGTAAAGGTATTACCAAGAATTTCAAAATCGCTATTCGTATGAAAAAGATTTTGGATGCTTGCTGCGGCAGTCGGATGTGCTGGTTCGACAAAGACAACCCCGATACGGTCTTTATGGACTGCCGTAGCGAAGAACATACCCTTTGCGATGGGCGCAGATTGGAGATCAGGCCTGATGTCGTCGGGGACTTCCGCAAGATGCCGTTTCCCGATAATTCGTTCTATCTCGTTCTGTTCGATCCTCCGCATCTGAATAACCTCGGCGAATCGTCATGGCTGGCGAAAAAATACGGTCGCCTCCTCCCCTCATGGGAGGATGACATTCGGCAAGGATTCGAAGAATGTATGCGTGTTCTCAAACCGACCGGAACGCTCATATTCAAATGGAATGAGCAGCAGATACCCACCGCGCGGATCATCGAGATCATCGGACAAAAACCCCTATTCGGGCATACGTCCGGCAAAGGCGGCAAAACGATATGGATGTGTTTCTTAAAAAACGAGAAATCGAATGAAACGCACCTATGAAATTCAGGTCTGCATCCCGTCCGGCTGTCGGCTGGTTGGATGCAAGACTGACGGAGATATTGCCGTCGTAATCTTTGAAGATGTCAGCGGCCCCGAAATCCGGCAAATCGGATTCATCCGAGAGCCTACGGGAGAGAGCGAAGATGAAGATAATGAATAACCCACAAAACGAATAAAGCATGACAAGACCCTGCAAATGCAGCGAATGCGCCTTTTTCAAGAATGAAGATGCAAACGGCTACGGACATTGCATCATCACTCTGAACCAATACCGATGCGACGACCTCTGCAAATTCAAAGAGGATTATATGTCGGCCGTGGAAACCCTGCGAGCGCTACATCATTACCAAAAATGGAGACGCGGCGGGAACGGGAGGCCACCGCATCCCTTTGTCATCGGTCAAACGATAGACAATGCGATCCGCACTTTGCGTCGCATAACCAAAGATACCCCGAAATTCTAACTCAAAACATCTATCATCATGTGGTTTACAACAAAAGTTCGTTACGAAAAAACGAGAGAAAACGGTTCTCTGAAAACCATCACAGAGCCGTATTTGGTCGATGCCCTCTCATTCACGGAGGCAGAAGCCCGCATCACCAACGAAATGATGCCCTACACGTCGGGAGCATTCTCGGTAGCGGCCGTGAAACGGAGCAACATCTCGGAAATCTTTTGGGATGAGAACGGCGATCACTTCTACAAAGCCAAGATCAACCTCATCACGCTCGATGAAAATACAGGCGCAGAGCGCAAGAAAGCGATCTATATCCTCGTACAGGCATCCGACCTGAATCAAGCCGCCAAGAACCTCGCCGAGGGCATGAAAGGCACGGTATCGGATTATGAGGTCGCCTCCATCGTCAAGACCTCGATTGTGGACGCATATAAAATCGTCGAGAAATGAACGCGCGGCAATTCTTCGATAAGGTAGCTCTCATGCGGAAGCTGCAAAAGGAGTATTTCCGCACTCGGTCGAAAACCGCGCTCAATCAGAGCAAGGCGGTCGAGCGGGAAGTTGATTCCGAGATTGCGCGGGTGCATGACGCGCTCGGCACTCCGGAGATCAAGCAACCCGAACAACAGAACATATTCGAGGAGGGCGTATCATGGTAGGGCTGGCAGAGGTATTCATGGATTTGGAGCGGGTCATAAAATCTCTGCTTTCATGGGAATATCAACGCCCACGATGCGGATGGGGCTATATCGAAACCCGCCGCCCCTGCAAAGGTTATCCGAAGAGACCATTTTGGCGGCGAATACGCTCGAATCCAATGCGACGTAATTACCATTAAGGCCGACGGCAGATAATGCAAAATACCCGCATTTCCGCGCGAAACAGCATAATGAATTAAAAATCACAAATACCCAAAATGAAACGAATAGAATTTGGTGCAGGACAAGGGCTTGATGCGGCATATCAGGACTTGCAAAAGAGCGCTCCGTGTTACGGAGAGTTCAACGGTTGCACCCTATACTCGACCGATAGCCTCGATGATATTTATATCAAAATTACGAGAAAAACAAAGCAGGAATTTGATGAATATCTCCGCCAAGAACGGGAAGACTACGAAAGGAAAGAGGCCGAATTTAAGGCCCGTATTCCCAAATTGACGGAGGAATATCGGGAACGCGCGCGAAGCATCATCTCGCAGGAACATTTGGAGCTTTGGGATAAGATCGTTCCTATCCGATTGCAAGACCTGTATCATGGGATGGAACTCGATTGCTGGCTCGACCTGATTGCAGTTCTCAATGATGAGAGTAAGAGCAAGGAAGATCGGATGAAAGAGGGGTTGCAAATGTTCATCAATCAAGGGCATAGCGGCATGAGTGCAGGGCTGGTATTATCCGGTCTTTGCAGATTTCACGCTCTTGGTCGAGAACTGGCCGAATACATTCAAAACAATTAGCGGAAAGCAAAGCCCATGAATTACAATCACGATATAGCTCATTGCAGCGGCTACCTATGTCTGTTGAGCGACCAATGCCGGAGGTACTATCTCTTCCGCGAATGGGAACAGCGCAAATTGCCGCCCGCCCCTTTCACGGGGGCATGTTATGACCTCAAAACAAAAACCTGTCCGTGTTTCCTGCCGATGACGGACGAAGAATATCAGAACGCAGAAATGAAAAAGAAGAAAATCGTCATCACGCTGTCGCGGGTATTCCCGACGACGCATAGCCGGAAAGGTCAGCCGACCGGCTTCAAGGAGAAGCTCGCAGCCGGCCGTAAGCTGCACACCATCCGAGGCAACTACGATCAATGGGATGCCGTAGCGGAGAAGATGCAGCGGGGCGGATATTGCCTCTCGATCCGCCAATGGTCGGGACGCCCGTACAACTCGCCGCAGGTAGAGATTGCCAGCTTCGACCAGCCTATCGGCATCCAGCGGATAGAGCTGCATTATCATAGCGAAAACGATACGATCACGGCCCGCATCGACGGTCGGGAATGGATCGACGCAGACTGCTATGAAATTGCCAAAAACGACGGACTGAATACGACCGACTTCAAAGAGTGGTTCTTTGGCCGACACCCGAAAGAGGATAAAGTCTTTCACGGCGTCATCATTCATTTCACGGATTTTCGGTATTGATATGAGGCATCAGGAAAGTATCATTCAGCAGACCTGCGTGCGCTGGTTCCGGATGAAATACCCGCAACTCGCCTTGCTCCTCTTCGCCGTTCCGAACGGAGGCGCACGGCTTCGATCCGAGGCGGCGATCATGAAAGCGGAGGGAACGATGAAAGGCGTCGCCGATCTCCTACTCCTATTTCCGGCAAAGAAATTTCACGGCCTATGTATTGAGATGAAGACCCCAAAAGGCAAACAACAACCATCGCAAAAGGCATGGCAGGAGCGGGCGGAATGGGCCGGCTACAAGTATGTCATCTGCCGTTCTTTCGATGATTTCATGGCCGAAATTGATGCTTATTTGAAGTAAATCCTATTTTTTTGCCCCAAAGAGTGCTTGTTAAGCACTCTTTTTTTATACCTTTGTGCTATCTACCTTAAAATGAAATAATATGAATAAAGAAAACAAGCCTCTGAAAGCCATCGACGCCGATTTCGTCTCGCTGGGATTGGATCGGTTGGAGCTGAACGAGGGCCAGCTCGACGGCCTCCCCGCGAATCCCCGCGAGATATTGGAGACGAAGCTCGACCTCCTGAAAAAGGATATTCAGGCATACCCCGAACTGATGAAATACCGTATGCTGCTGGTCTATCCGCTTGACAACGGCAAGTATATCATCATCGGCGGTAATATGCGCTATCGGGCCATGCTTGAACTCGGCTACAAGGATGCCCCGTGCGTCATCATTCCGAAAGAAACCTCCATCGAAAAACTGAAAGCCTACACGATCCTCGACAACTCCGGCTTCGGTCGGTGGGAGTGGTCGATGCTGGCGAACGAATGGGACGCCGATGCTTTGGCCGCATGGGGCCTCGACCTGCCGATGAACGAAAGCGAGATCGACGTAGATAGCTTTTTCGACAAGCTCGACAAGGAGGCCGAGAAAGACAAGGGCGAGAAGATCACCGTCTCGATTCCCGATGAGTATGCCGACCAAAAGGAGGAGATCAAATCTCGCATCGAGGCAACGCTCATGGGCGAGTTCGAGGGCATAAAGATCAAGTGATGAGAATCCATCTTGCAGGCAACAACCCCTATCCGGGTATAATCCTGATCCGCTTGTATGAGAGCTGGATCGGCGAGCGTCTCGGCAAATTCGGGGGGGGGGGATTTAACCACTTGTATTTCAGAGTATTTAAGCAAAATACCTCTAAAAGAGATTAACAAGGATGCTATGAGGATATTTCTTGCCGGAGGTATTTCAGGCAACCTCCGTGAATTTTGGCAAAAGGTTATGAAAGTTTACTGTGCATCGCCCAACAGATGCAAAGAAGTCATCGAAGCGATGAACAGTTTCCTTACAGGCGACAAGGGCAAAATAATGCAGGAATCCATCTATGGTACGGATTTCTTCGTCGGGGATAGGGAAAGCCCCTTATCAGGTATCAATGTTCTCGAAAGCTACTACTACCTGCGGAAGAACGAGGGTTTTATGCCGCTTGTTAAGCACTTCGGATCATTCCTGCTCGATAGCGGGGCATATACGTTCATGGCCGGTTCCCACAAAGGCGGCTGCGATTGGGATGCCTATGTATCGGAGTATGCCGACTTCATCAACCGCTTCGATGTAAAGCTCTTTTTCGAGCTGGATATTGATAGTGTCGTCGGGCTGGCGGAAGTCGAGCGGTTGCGGCACAAGCTCGAAAAGATGACGGGCAAGAAGCCCATCCCCGTATGGCACAAGAACCGAGGCAAGGAGTATTTCGTCAAGATGTGCGAGGAATACCCCTATGTCGCCATCGGAGGCATCGTAACGAAAGAAATCCCCCGCAAAGTCTATGAGACGGCGTTTCCGTGGTTCATCAACACCGCCCACAAGCACAAGGCGAAGATTCACGGGCTGGGATATACCACCGTCGCCAATCTGCAAAAGTATCGGTTCGATTCGGTCGATAGCACCGCATGGCTCTACGGCAATCGCGGCGGCTACATCTGCAAGTTCAATCCGCGCACCGGATTGATGGAGCAGATGAGCAAAGAGGGATGCAGGCTCAAATCGAGAGAGGGCGCGGTAAACAACTTCAACGAGTGGGTCAAATTCAGCCGCTACGCCGAAAAATTCCTGTAATTCCGATTCTTAATTAAAAAGCGACAAGGTTATGAAAGATTCTGTCATCATCGTATCGGGAGGCATGGATAGCATTACCCTCCTGCATGAAAAGGCCGAGGAAATCGCATTGGCCGTAACGTTCGACTACGGGAGCAACCACAACAAGCGCGAGGCCGAATGTGCCGCGCGGCATTGCCAGCAGCTCGGCATCGAACACATCATCATCCCGCTTGCATTCATCGGTCAGTATTTCAAATCCTCGCTTTTGGAGGGCGCGGACGCCGTGCCGGAGGGACATTATGAGGCCGAAAACATGAAATCGACCGTCGTACCGTTCCGCAACGGGATCATGCTCTCCATCGCTTGCGGGCTTGCCGAAAGCCGCAAGTTGAGCAAGGTACTCATCGCCAATCACGGCGGCGACCACGCCATCTATCCCGACTGTCGCTCGGAGTTCATTCGGACAATGGCGGCGGCAATGCAATTCGGCACTTACGAGCATGTCGGCATATCCGCCCCCTATACGAAGATCAGCAAGGCCGACATCGCCAGCATCGGCAAACGGCTCGGCATCGACTATTCCACGACCTACTCCTGCTACAAAGGCGGCGAAAAGCATTGCGGCAAATGCGGGACATGCGTAGAGCGCAAAGAAGCCCTCCGAGATGCCGGAATCAAAGATACGACGGAGTATGAAACGGAATGACGCCAATCTTATCACGCTGAATGTCGTATTCGTAGTATGCCTGATTGTGGCGAACGTCGTTACGAGCAAGGTTCTCGATACCGGCATCCATATCGGCGGGGTTCCGATTCTCATTCCGGGCGCGGCCCTGACCTATGCCATGACTTTCCTATGTACGGATGTCATCGGGGAGATATGGGGCAAAAAAGAGGCGAACAAGGCCGTCATCAGGGGTTTTGTAGCCCAACTTGTCGCCCTTGCCCTGATTGTCCTCACGATGTATTTGC